>Ga0302311_10000049_pt1 | contig 142945 bp, 150 predicted proteins | sample III_Palsa_N1_3_FD_200449 | JGI IMG/M metagenome (GOLD analysis project Ga0302311, IMG submission 200449) | Peat permafrost microbial communities from Stordalen Mire near Abisko, Sweden - III_Palsa_N1_3 | ecosystem: Environmental > Terrestrial > Soil > Palsa > Peat permafrost | place: Sweden...
AAGGCTCCGCAGGGCCACCTCCCCCATCGAGGGGGAGGAAATCCCCATTATTGCGGCGGGTGCTCTCCCGGCTTCAGGTCAGGCGCCGGCTTCTTGGCCGGCGGCGGCGTGGCCGGCTTGGCTGGCGGCGACGCGGGGCGATTCACCATCGGCGGCGGTGGTGGCGCCGGGTGATTCACCACGGGAGCGGGCGGCGGAGCCGGGCGGTAAGCCGGCTGCGGCGGAGGCGTCGGCCGGGGTGGCGCCGGGCGATAGGTCGGTTGCGCCGCCGGCGGGGGTTGGGTCGCTACCGGTGGCGCGGGCCTGAGGGCTGGCGTCGCCGGCCGATTGGCCACCGGGGCCGACGTCGGACCGGACTGGCGGATCTGGGGCCCGGGGTTCTTCCTCTGGGCCGGGCCCACGAAGGCCGGGGTGCCGGGCGGCCGCGCTTGGGGCGGCCCGATATGCGCTCCGGCGATGACCGGCGGCCGGGTGGCTCCGGCCGGTTGAGCGGCCACTGCGGCATGGACGGCCTGCAGCCTCGCCGGCGGCGTGGCTCCAGGCGTTGCGCCGGCGCCGCGGAAGCCGCCGCCCGCTCTGGCGGCCGGCGGGGGCAGCGCGGGGAGGGCCGCGCCGGGCCGGGCCTGGGCCAGGGCGGCCGGGGTCACGGCCACCGCCGCCTTCTGCACCGACCCGCCGCCGGCGAAGGATCCGGCCGACACGACCATGGCCGCGTGGGCGTTGTGGTACTGGGTGACGTTGGTCACGTTATTGACAGTGATGTTGTTGATCGTCGTCGTGCTGACGCTGGTGACGTTCACCTGACGCAGGTAGCGGTCGCTCACCTGATAGGGTGGGCGGTAGACCTCGTTGGGCCCGAGCGGGATCCATCCAACCCCGCCGCCACCGCCGAATGCGAGGCCGCCGATGAAGGCGACCAGGGCCGGGGCGTAGACCGGCCGGGCCGTCGGCTGGCCGGGGATCCATCCCCAGCGTCCGTTGATCTGGGCCCAGCGGCCGTAGTGGAAGGGCGCGAAACCCCAGGGCTGATCGTCGACCCAGGTGTATCCCCAGGGGGCGACATAGGCCCAGCGGCCGAAGCGGTAGGGCGCCCAGTCATAGGAGACGCCATTGGGGTACCAGACCGTGCCGTAGTCCGGGTCCTGAACGAAGCTTCCATAGCCGGCCAGTTCGCCATAGCCGGTGACGTCCGGCGAGTAGGCGGCCTGGACATTCCAGTTCTCGCCGCTCTCGCGCGAGCGCGCCCAGTCGTCGATATCGGCGTCCTGGGCGTACTGCATCTGCGGGTCGTATCCCGGATAGATCACTGCCGCGGCGCCGGGCCCGACATCGGTGGCGCCATATTGCCCCGGCGCGGCGGCATGGCCGTCGAACACCGTCACCTCAACCGGCGAATAGCTGCCGTCGTCCTGGGGCGCGCCGACGTCGACGCGGTATTCGCCAGGCTGGTCGATGAGGACGTCGCCGGCGGGCGTGGAGATGGCGACCCCGCCGCGCGGCGCGCGCCATAGTTTGAGATCGATCGATCCCTGCGGCAGGCCCAGCCGCATCTGGCCATAGTCGAGGGCCAGGACATCGAGCTCAGTCTGGCTGTCGGCGCTGACTTCAATCGGGCCGACCTGCACCTCGGTGCGTCCGCCGTCGCCGGTCCAGAAGGATTCGCCGTCAGTAACCGGGTAGTTGACGCTGGCCCAGGTCCACGACTGCTCGCCGGGGGGCAGGAAGGAGACGCCGTTCTCCACCCAGGCCACGCGGCCGACCTGGGATGGCGGGTCCGCGAGCGCAGCTCCCGCCAGAGCGCCGGCGGCGCAGCCGACCGAAAGGGCGAGGGCAAGGCGTTTCATGCGGAATCTCCGTTCTTGGCGCGCCCAGTGAGGCTCCGGGCGCATGAACCGTCACTGAACAAATCTCACGGCCGACATGAAATTACACGTCTGAAATCTAGGGCTCGCCCGCGATCATCGGCATTCCATCGGTCGCCATCGGCGTTTCATCGGCTGGGCGTCCTGGCGAGCGTGGCCGATCGGACGTCCCTTGCCGCCGCGTCTCGACGAAGTCCGAACCAGGGGCCGGGCGCGGATCCAAAACAGTCACCAGGAGTCTAGTTCATGAGTAGCGATCACACGACGACGCGCGAGCGTCACGAGATCTTCGCCAAGAAGCTGCCGTTTCCGATCATCCCGACCAATATCGAGGGCGCCTACACCAGCCCCGCCTGGCCGGCCGATTTCGACCTTTCGACCGCCAGCTCCACCGAGCTGATGCGGCATGGCGTCTTCTTCCGCCGCCCGGGACCGGAAGACGATCCCCGGCTGGTCGAGGCCTGGAAGCAGGCGACGTCACGCGTCTGGCGGGCGGAGGACCGCATAATCCCGGTCATGGAGGTGCAGACGGGCAAGAGCCATCTGCGCGGCCCCGTGCGGCGGGGCGAGGACGGAACCTACTACGGCGGCGGCTGGTCCGGCGGCGCGGTCAGGGGCAAGTGGTCCGGCGTCGTCGGCCAGTGGAAAGTGCCGAGCGTCTACAAGCCCAAGGAGCCGGCGGGGATGTCCGGCGGATGGACCTCCTCGTCTTGGGTCGGCCTCGATGGGGCCTATAGCTCCAACGACGTCCTGCAGGCAGGCGTCGCCCAGCAGGTCGATAGCCACGGCAACCCGTCATACGTCGCCTGGTACGAATGGTGGGCGCCGCCGCAAGCCGGCTCGCCGCCCTACGTCTGGCAGGTAAACATCACCAACTTCCCGGTCTCGGCGGGCGACGTGATGTTCGTTTCCGCCCAGTACGTCGGCACGACCGCCGGGCACCTGTGGTTCATGAATGTGACCACCGGCAAGCAGTTTTCCATGACCCTGAGCCCGCCGCCTGGGGCGACCTTCGACGGTGAATCCGCCGAGTGGATCATGGAATGCAACGACGGGGCCGAACCGGCCGCGTCACTACCGGGCTTCTCAGCGGTGGACTTCACCGGCTGTGTCGCCTGCGGCCCCAACACGGCGTCGGTGACGCCGCAGGACGGGGACACCTTCGTGATCGAGGGGGCCCAAGGCCAGTCGCTGACCCAGACCACCCTGGGTGACGGCACGGTCACGATCGACTTCATCGGCTGACGCCGCCCAGCCGATGGGGCTGGGGGCGGGCGGGGCGGTGATGCCGCCCCGCCCGTTTCTTTGCGCGCGCCCGCAAAGAAAAGCTCATGCCCAAGATAGGAAAAGTCGAAAAACAAGCACGCTCGCGGCGCTGGCCTCGACGGACGAGGGACCTACATCAGGTGGGGCCCCAGCCGACACTCGGAGTTCAGATATGTCCGTCGCCGCCGCCACCCGCCAGGCCGAACCGGCCGTGCATCCCGCCGCCGGCGTCGATGCGAGTCTGACCTTCACCGAGCGGGGCGCGGAGAAGCCCTTCGCCTACACCTACAAACCGCCGGAAGGCCGGCCCCAGACCAATATCCAGACGCGCACGGAGAGGGTGTGGATCGAAGACGTCCGGTCGAACGCCGGCGACTTCACGCTCGATGTGAATGGAGTCCAGATGGTGAGCCACCGCACCGCGGTCCGCGATTTCTGGGACGAGGCTCAGACCCTGGCCCTGGGACACCCCGAGACCGCCGAACTGGTCAAGGCGGTCACGGGCGCCGCGCGGGTGGTGGTGTTCGACCACACGTTGCGCCGGCGCCTCGACGGCGTGGGCGACCGCACGCCGGGCGCCGTGCGTCAGCCCGCGGTCAGGGCCCACGTCGACCAGACGGTGATCTCGGGTCCGCAGCGAGTGCGCGATCTCATGGGCGATCAGGCCGAGGGCCTGCTGTCCCGTCGCGCCGCCATCATCAACGTCTGGCGACCGATTGCGCGGCCGGCGCGCGACTGGCCCCTGGCCTTCGCCGACGCGCGCACCGTGGCCCGGGACGACCTGATCGCCTCCGACCTCATCTTTCCCCACCGGACCGGCGAGATCTACAGCGTCGCCTACAATCCCGCCCAGCGCTGGCTCTATGTCCCGGACCTCGAGCCGACCGAGGCGGTGTTGATCAAATGCTGGGATTCGGACGAAGGCGTCGCGCGGTTCACGCCGCACACGGGCTTCGAAGACCCGACCACGCCGGCGGGCACGCCGCCGCGCGAGAGCATCGAGTTTCGCACGATCGCGTTTTTCGATTGAGCGGGCGGCGCCCCGTCAAAATCCGCTGCTGGACCTGAACTCGGGAAAGACCGCGCCGACCTTGCGCTGCAGACCGTGGATCGGCACTAGAACGAACTGACAGACCTCATCCGGCCGTATCTGGCGGCGCCGTGCAACCGGACGGCATGGTGGGGCCGTCAGTCTGACGCCAAGCTTTCGCGTGCAGCCGCAGCCGCCAAGGCTTTGCGCCTTTTCCACGGGCGCCAGGAATCCTTCGGCCCTGCCGGATCGCCGAGGTGATAGGCGGCTATAAAGGCCGCCAGCGGCCCGAGCGGCTTCGGTGCAATTGGACGCAGCCGACAGTAACCGCTCTTTCGAAGCATCTCCATGGCCCCGCCCACGCTGCCGATCCTATCAATAACCGCCTCCATCGGCGCTTCGGCGCAGCCCATCCAGTGCGCAATCAATTTGTTCCGTAAGCGGATTATCTCGGCCCGATTGTCAGCTGATCCTGTTCCGCTCGCATCCAGCGACAGATCGCATTCGGTGTCGAATCCGAGTGATCGATTGTTGATGTTGGCCGAACCGATGCGCAGCAAAACATCGTCGATAATGGTCAACTTGGCGTGCACGATGATGGTCAGGCCGAGCGTCGTAACAGGGCTGTAGGCTTGCAATCGACCGTAGCGGTCGGCGGACCTTAGCGTCTGGACGAACGTCAGACGCGTACGATCCATGGTGACCTGGTCGAAATAGCTTGGGGAATGTTCGGTCGATATCAGGATGACCTCAGGTCCGTCAGGTTCAGCGAGACGCCTGGCCAACTCGGCCGCAATGAGCGGTGATGTGAAATACTGGTTCTCCATATAGATGCATGTCTTCGCGGACCGTATCGATGCGACATGGAGCGCCTCGTTCTCTCGGATTTCGACGTAGTTGCGCCACGCGGCGCAGGTGCGCGAAAGGCCGACGGCAATGTCGCGGAAAGTAGGCTTGACCTCACCTGGCCAGTCTGGCGTTTCCACCGGGGCGCATGGCGCCAGTTGCTCTCCGGTCGCGCGACGCCAGCGATCACGGAACAACTCTCCGAGGGCTTGGGCGGCCGCGCCGTCAACCAGCCCCATCACTTCATGGCGACTATCGAAGCATTTGTTGTCGCGCCGGGTTTTTTCGCGCCGCGGATTGTCGTCAAGATGCTCGGGCGTATCCCAGCGGTCCGGTCCAATGTCACCGCCGCCGCAGAACGCAATGGCGTCATCTATGATGATCATCTTTTGATGGTGGCAGGCGCCGATCGGCAGCTTGCCGTCCAGTACGAACTTCACTTTTGTGCCAGCGAAGACCTTTCGATCGACAAAGGGGAAGAAGTGCTGCGTGGCGGCGACCGGCATCGCCGACTTCCAGCACAAGACCCGGACCTCAATTCCCGGTCTTTCGGAGAGCGCAATGAGAAAGTTTCCGATGCGGTCGGAGTCTTCGCCGCCGCCGCCGGGCTCGGGATGAAAATAGGTTCCGGCTTCAAACGCCCAATTCAGGAGGTGGACACGGTGCTTGGCGCCGTTCATGGCGTCCGTCGCCGCGTCGAAATAGGCCTCCATATCGATCAAGAGGGCTGCGCGGGAGGCTTTGTCGGCTCGCCAGCACGTCTCACCCGGTTTTAGCAGCACCCCGTCTCCTATTCGACGCGACCGCCGAAGCGTCACCCGCGCTGACAGCCGAAATCAGGGCCTTCGAGGCGGGCTTACAGCGCTAGTTTACGCAAGGATCCTAGTGTTGCGCCGCGTCCGCGGAGTTGGCGGCGTCGCTCGCAGAATTTTCCGCACTGGACGCCGCCTGCTGGGCGGTGGCGGCGGCGGCGGTTGTTTGAGCTCCTACCGCGGCTGAATTGGCTCCGTTCGCCGCCGCGGTGGCCGCATTCGCGGATTGGGCGCTCGCAACGGCGGCGGCCGCCGCGGCGTTTGCGGCGGCGGCAGCGTCGTCATTGGGCTTGGAGCACGCGGCGACGCTCAGCATGGCGACCGCGGCGCCGGACGCGATCAATCCTCGAATGTGAGACGAATTCATGTTGAAATTCCCGCTGGTCAAGGTCAGCCAGTGCGTGACTGCCGTAACTCCACAATGCGGGAGCACACGAAAGGTTCTCTTCGTCGCCCATAAACTGCGTCCGTTTATTTGATGGCGACGCGTGAAGTTTGGGTGGACGGCGCCCTGAGTGATCCTTTGCGGCGCAACCATCGTAGAGAGTTGATGCAAGCGCGCGTTGCAAATGCGATCGACCCAAGGTTCGCCGCTGGCCAGTTTGCAGCCCGGCGTGTCTGGGTCATTTGCAAATCGGCGGCATCCGATGTCTGGGTGGGAAAAGTCTTTCAGACCATGGCGCGCATCCAATGAGTCCAGTTGAGGCGCTGCTCGCGTCGCTGCTGGCGCTGGCCGCGCCGCAGGGGATGCGCGTCGAGCACGATCTGGCGTTCGCGCCGGGCGCGCGAGGACGCCTGGACGTCTATCGCTCGCCCGGAACCCCGCCCGGCGCGCCCATGGCGGTGTTCGTCTATGGCGGCAGCTGGCAGTCTGGAGACAAAGCCTTCTATCGTTTCGTGGGCGCCATTCTCGCCTCCAGAGGTATCGTCACGGTAATCCCGGACTACGGGGTCTATCCCCAGGCCACCTACCCGACATTCCTGCGTGACAACGCCCTGGCCGTGCGCTTCGCAATTGACCACGCCGGAACCTGGGGAGCCGATCCCCGCCGCACCTATCTCATGGGCCATTCCGCCGGCGCCTATAATGTCGCCATGCTGGCGCTCGACCCGCGCTGGTTGGGTGAAGTGGGCCTGGATCCAGTCAAAGACATAGCGGGGGTCGTGGGCTTGGCCGGTCCTTACGATTTCCTGCCGCTCCGGGACAAGACCTTGAAGATCATCTTCGGGCCGCCGCAGGGTCGGGCCGATACTCAGCCGATCAACCATGTCAGCGGTCGCGGACCCCCGATGCTGTTGCTGGCCGGGTCGGCTGACAAGGTTGTCGATCCCGGCAACTCCACCAGGCTTGCCGCCGCCGTCCACGCACGAGGCGGCAAGGCCGAGGCGCAAATCTTTCCTGGCAAGGGCCATGTGGGGATGTTGACGGCGCTGCTGCGTCCGTTTGGCGGCCGCGCGCCGGTCCTGGACGAGATCGTGGGGTTCATCTGCGGCCCGGAGACGCGCGACAAGCTCGCAGCATAACCCGCCTTCTCGCCGCCGGCGCAACCATGGTCGGTATAGCCACGGTGTCGACTACGGTTACTGCCCCGGTGACCTACTGGGCGGCAGCCAATTAGCGGTGGACTGGATGGTGGTGCTGTCAGTCTAACGCCAACTTGTCTCCGGTTGGCGCATGATGCCCGGACCCAATCTTGCTCCAGGCCATGACCGTCCGCCACTCGGCCAGCGCGGCCGAGCGTCTCTCCCGGTGCCGTTCTCAGCTGATGAGGTGGCGCTCCTGGTTGCGGTTGTGGACCTGACCGTGGGGCTCCTTATCGTGCGGCTAATTTCCTTTGACGGTGTCGTCAAAAGCCGAGGCCTAAGGCCATTCGGATCAACTCAGACAGACTCGAAGCTCGGGTCTTGGTCATCAGCCCCGCGCGGTGAACTTCGACAGTCCGAATGCTGATGCCCAGGTCGTAGGCCATGATCTTGTTGGGCTTGCCCGCGATAACGCCGGTTAGCACGTCGCCCTCGCGCGGGGAGAGTGAGTCGAACCGCGCCTTAAGCTCACGCTGCTCCCCAACGCGCTGATCCGGCGCCGCAGCTTTCGAAAGCGCCGATCCGATCGCCCGCAACAGTATTTCGTCGTCCAGCGGCTTCTCGATAAAGTCGACGACGCCAGCCTTCATGGCCTCGACGGCCAGGGGAATGTCTCCGTGACCCGTCATCAGAATGATCGGGGTCTCGAAGTCGAGCGCGTTCAGGCGGTGAACGAGCTCCAGCCCATTTAGGCCCGGCATCCGGACATCTGTAATCACGCAGCCTGACGGCGCCTTGGGCAGAGCTTCCAGGAAAGCCTCAGCCGACGCATATTCGCGCGCCGCGTAGCCCGCGGTTTCCAATTGGAACACGACGGCGTGACGGATGGCGTCATCGTCGTCGACGACATGTACGATCGGCTCAACCCGCACCATGGGCCTCCTCGTCGCTCGCCATTGGCACGCTGAACCTGAACACGGCCCCACCTCCAGGGCGGGTCTCCGCCCAGATGCGACCGCCGTGGGCCTCGATGATGTTGCGGGAAATTGACAAGCCAACGCCCATCCCCTGCTTTTTCGTGGTCACGAACGGCTGGAAGAGTCGCGAAGCAACATCCACAGGGACCCCGGGGCCGGTATCGGAAACAGCCACCACGGCCAACCGGCTTCCGCTCGGCCTGACCGAGACGTTCAGCTCCCGCGTGGCGGCGCCTTCGAGGGCGTCCACAGCGTTGCGGAACAGATTGACCACGACTTGCTGGATCTGGACCTTGTCGATCAACACGCGCCGCGTGGCGGGATCGAAGTCAAACTCCACCTTAACCCCGTGCTCTTTCGCCCCGACCATCGCCAAGAGGCTTGCCTGCTCGACCACCTTGATGAGGCTTTCGAGCGTTCGCTCCGTCTCCCCCCTGGCTACGAAGTCGCGCAGGCGCTTGATGATCTCTCCCGCACGCAACGCCTGGTCGTTGGCGCGCTCCAGCGCGTCAAGGAGACGCCCGCGATCGATGGGCTCCGCCTTCGCCAGACGGGTGGAGCCCTTAACGTAGCTGGCGATCGCCGATAGCGGTTGGTTCAGTTCGTGCGCCAACGCCGAGGCCATTTCGCCCATGGCTGTCAGGCGGGAGACCTGGATCAGCTCGCTTTGAAGCTCCTGCAGCCGCCGCTCGGTCTGTTGGCGCTCACTGAGATCGCGCACGAAGCCCGTGAAAAAGCGGGCGTCCCCCGTTCTGGCTTCACCGATGGAGAGTTCCATCGGGAATGTCGTACCGTCTCGCCGCTGGCCGACGACTACGCGACCAATGCCGATGATGCGTCGCTCACCGGTCTTCCTGTAGCGCTCGAGATAGCCGTCGTGGGCAGTTCGGTAGGGCGCCGGCATCAGCACACAGACGTTGCGCCCGATGGCTTCGGCCCGGGTCCAGCCGAACAGCCGCTCGGCGGCGGCGCTGAACGAGCTCATAATTCCCTGTTCATCGATGACCACCATGGCGTCAGGCACGGTGTCTAGGATCGATTGCAGGTGAGTCTGGCGCGCGTGCGGCTCCTCGGGACCCGCTTCCATCGTGCGCGCTTTGGTCATTGCTGACGCCACTCCGACTCCCGACCTGCCCACCTCAACAGCGGAACCGTGGAAGTGGATCAGCACTTCCTCAGGTACTTTGCGCTGACCCCACGCGCGCATACTGGCAACGCGGCTACGTAGTTTCCGTTCCTTCAATCATACAATCCACCAACTATTATCCACCCTGTCGGCTCGTCCACACGAATAGCGCTACACGCGCTCCAGACTTTTATCGCCGGCAAGAACGGCTGGACCAAACGTCTAATACAGACGGATCGGATATCGCCAGCGCCAATATTGGAGAATATCATGCACAACGACAGTGAATTACAGAAAGCCGTTCAGGCTGAACTCGGCTGGGAACCCAGCGTGATCGCCGCCCATATCGGCGTCGCAGCCAAGGAGGGCGTGGTCACCCTTACGGGCCATGTCGAGAATTATGCCGGCAAATATGCCGCCGAGAAGGCCGCTCGCCGAGTGAAAGGCGTCAAGGCCGTCGCCGAGGAAATCGAGGTCAAACTCCTCTACGACACTAAGCGCAGCGACGAGGACATCGCGGCCGCGGCAATCGATCGTCTCGCCTGGGACGTTTCCATTCCCCGCGACGCCATCCAGGTGAAGGTCGAGAAGGGCTGGGTCTCCCTGACCGGCCAGGTCGACTGGCACTATCAGCGCGACGCGGCCCAGCAGGACGTGCGTCGTCTGTACGGCGTCATCGGCGTATCCAATCAGATCGCGATCAAGCCGAAGGTCAACGTCCTGAACCTCAGCGACGACATCACCCACGCCTTGCATCGTTCCTGGGCCTTCGATCCCAAAACCATCAACGTCAGCGCTGAGGCCGGCATGGTCCGACTCACCGGGACGGCCCGCTCGCCGCATGACCGGCGGACCGCGGCGATGACGGCCTGGTCGGCGCCCGGCGTCACCGGTGTCGAGAATGACATCACTCTGAACTAGCCGCCCTCGTGACCCCGCCAGGTCGCTCGAAACTGGCTTGGCGGGGTTAGGGCTGACCGGGACAACAATCATGACCTTCCCAACCTTGATGGTGAAGCTGGAGCTTGGGCGCTCCAACGCCGGCCTGCTACGGATCGCAGCCGACCTCGCCGACCGCTGCCACGCCACCATGATCGGCATCGCTGCGTGCCAACCCCTTCGAGATGTGATCAGCAATGCAGGCGACTGTTTTATCGCCGCCGACGTCATCGCGCTGGATCGTGAGCAAATCGACCTGGAGGTGAAGGCGGCGGAGGCGGAATTCCGCGCCGCGCTCAAGGACCACGCGAAGGCCATTGAATGGCGCTGGGCGGTGACGTTCGGTTCGCTCTCCGGCTACCTGGCTCTCCAGGCGCGATGCGCCGATTTGGTAATCACAGGGGTCGCGTCAAGCGGGTGGCCCGACACGTCGCGGTACTGGGACACCACTGATCTCATCATGCAAGCGGGCCGGCCCGTTCTCATCGTGCCCCACGCCGCCGACAAGTTGCGACTGGAGCGAATCGTCGTCGGGTGGAAGGATACGCGCGAAGCAAAGCGGGCGGTGCTCGACGCCCTGCCGCTCCTGAAATGGGCCACCCACGTGGCCGTTGTCGAGATCGCTGCCGAGTCTGAGCTCGCCTCGGCACGCGCGCGTCTTGCGGATGTCGTCGAATGGCTCAAGCGACATGGGGTGGCGGCAACGCCCATCGCGGCGCGCTCCAATGGCGCCGACGCGGCCGAGCTCAATGAAATTGTCCAAAGACAGGGCGCGGATCTGATCGTCGCGGGCGCCTACGGCCACAACCGGGTGCGGGAATGGGCGCTTGGCGGCGTGACGCGGGATCTGCTGCTTTGCGCTGACCGGTGCGCGCTCGTCTCCCACTGACTCGCCTAGCATCGGATCACCCATTCAACACGGCCACCGTGGTCGGTGGCTCGCGCGTCGCACCGTTGAGCCTCGGCTTCTGACCTTCGGGCGTGCCGAGATTCGAAATCTGGTCAAACGGAACAGAGCCACACTAGATTTGAAGGGAGATCGCAATGGCGAATATCAATGCCGATGAAGCGCTCTGGGCATCCAGCATGTTGCCCGAGGGCCTCGTGGAGCGCTGGTTCGTCACCGACGGAGTGATGGTAGCCCTCGGGGATCGGATCGCGGAAATTCGGGTCGAAGGCGCCTTGCATGAGATCACTGCGCCCACGCCTGGTCGTCTGACAATTGTCGCGACCGCCAACTCCGTCATTGAGCCTGGGTCGCTCTTGGCAAGACTGACCACGGAAGCTGGCGCCTGACTATTCCCTCTTGCGGCGCCGGGCGTCACTTCCACTGGCACGAACGCGCATGGTTCGCTTGGCGCACACGTCTCAAACTCCTTCCGCGCGGCAGAGCTGGCACAGTCCCACCACACTCGCTCAGCGGTAGCCTTTGAAGCCTAGTCACAGGCGACGGGCGCCTAGAATTCCGAAACGGCGTGTCCCCCTATCCTGGGCCCGTTGGCTTCGCATAGTATGGCCGAAGATTCGGATGCATGGCCCGGACCGTACACTGGATTAAGTCTTCCGCAGCAAGGTGCGACAGATCGGCGTAGCGGCCCTGGCCCTCCAATTTCGCCATCGGTGCGAGGTAGCGGGATGAAAATTCCGCGAACCACAGGTCCTTGTCGGAGCCGGAACAACCACAGAACTCTTCGACCACCAGAGCCAGGAGTTTCGGGGCGATGGCGGCCTGGATGCGCCTCATTTCCCTTTCGTCTTCATCGCGCATGATTGTCTCCCCCTATCGAGGCTGATTGGCTAGCCACATCCATGGTTCCTATCGAAGGGGAGCCGCCGCGATCACGGCGACTGAGGCGAGCGTTTTCAGATTGGTCATATTCGTTGTCCTCTGATGAGTTCACCGAGGACGCCGCCGCCTACCCACCCGGGGTGGCGACGCAACCGGTCAGAGTCTAGAACGCGTCAAGGTGCGAGTGGATGCCTGCCTTCGAGGCTTGGTCACAGGCGACGTTAGCCTAGATTTCAGGACAGGACGTTAGCCTAACAGGCTTCGCCGAATTCCCAGCTGGGAACGACTCGGTGATCGTCGTCGGCCCGACGGTCAAGCTCGGTCTCCGCAGGCCAACGCCCAGGTATGCCGCGCGATCTGCTCATCTTCCTGTGAGGGGAGAACGAGCACCAAACACCGCGATGCGGCATCGCTGATGGGATTGGCGACGGACCGGTTCCGAGCCGCATCGAGGCTGACGCCGATCCACTCAAGGCCGCCACAGATTGCGGCGCGCGCCGCCGCATCGTTTTCCCCGATGCCGCCGGTGAAGACGATCATGTCCGCACCGCCGAGCGCGGCGATCATCGCGGCGAGTTGCTTGAGCACCGAGTAGCAGAACATTTCGATCGCCAGCCGGGCGTTGGCGTCCGACGGGGCGGCTTCGTGCAGACGCCGCATGTCGCTATCGACACCTGAAATTCCCAGGAGGCCGGATTGGCGATTCACCAAGTCTTCAAGCTTGGCTGCGTCGAACTTCTTCTCGCGGATCAGATAGACAAGTACGCCTGGGTCAAGGTCACCGCTACGCGTGCCCATGATCACGCCTCCGGTGGGGGTCAGTCCCATGCTGGTGTCGATCGACGCACCACCCTTGACCGCAGTGACGCTGGTGCCATTGCCGAGGTGGGCGATCACCAGACGCCTGGGCAGGTCTCTTGCAAGCTGATCGACGATCGATTCGCAGGACAGACCATGAAATCCGTAACGCTGGACGCCCTCCGATTGCAGCGCCTTGGCGATCGGAAGAACCCGCGCGACATCGGGCAGGTCGGCGTGAAACTGCGTGTCGAAGCATGCCGCTTGCGGAAGGCCGGGGAACTGAGCCTGCGCGAGGCGGATGACGGACAGGGCCGGTGGAATGTGGAGCGGTGCGAACGGGATAGCGGCCTCAAGTGCGCGAAGTACCGAGGGATCGATGAGGCAATGCCGCCGTAGCTTCGGGCCGCCGTGCACGATCCGATGCCCGATGGCGACCGGCGCCGGAAAGGCGCCGTCGGCGAGCAAGTGAGCGATGCGGACAAGCACCGCACCTTGGTCGGCGACGGCCTCGCCGGAACCCGCCAACGGAGTTCCGCCGGCATCTCGCGCGTGGAACTCGCCGCCCAGGCCGCCGAGTGACTCGGCCTCCCCGGTTACCAGCGCCTCGATGCGTTGGGCTGCCACACGGTAAAGGCCGAATTTGAGCGATGAGGAGCCGCTGTTGAGTGCCAGTATTGTTGTTTCAGGTTGGGCGTCTGCCATGGCTACCGGACCTCATCCGACCCTCGCGCCCGCCGCGATCCAAGAGGTCCATACATCATCGCGACGCCGCCGATTGCATTTGCGGCCACGCGGCGCGCCCCGCGCACGTGGAACCATTCGCCGGCGCCCGCGTACGCCCACCTAGGGCGAGTGGAGTCTCCGTTCGGCGCGCCGAACCATATCGACAAAGCGGCGCCATTCCCGACTGTATCGCCGTCGACGTTTCGTGGCGGGCGATTCCGCGGTGGCATCCTGCGGGATTGACGGCTCGCGCCGTACGCCCGTCCAGTTGGAAGAACGGGAGGCCGATGAAGCGCACCCCCTTGATTGTCGCGGCCGTGATCGCGCTGGCGGTCGTCGGCGGTCTGGCCTGGTGGCTGACCCATCCGCACAAACCCGCCACCGAGATCGTACTCTACGGCAACGTCGATCTTCGTCAGGTGGATCTGGCCTTCAATGGCACGGAGCGCATCGAGGCGGTGCTGGTGAGTGAAGGCGACCGGGTTCGCGCCGGACAGCTCCTCGCCCGACTCGACACCGGCCGCCTCGCCCCCCAGGCGGCCCAGGCGGCGGCCATCGCGGACGCCCAGGCCCAGGTCGTCGACAAGCTGCGTCGCGGCAGCCGCCCCGAAGAGATCGCCCAGGCGCGCGCGGACGTCACCGGCGATGAGGCCGCCGCCGCCAGCGCCCGCGCCGACTATCGTCGGCTCACTTCGCTCTCCACAAGCTCGAGCGGCCGCGCGCTCAGCCGCCAGGACCTCGACAACGCCAAGTCAGCCGCCGACCAGGCGGACGCCAAGCTGGCGGCCGGCCGCGAGGCGCTGCGGCTGGAAGTGATCGGACCACGCCCAGAAGACATCGCTCAGGGCGCGGCCCAGCTGAAGGCGGACCGGGCGCAACTGGCCTATCTGAAACAGGTGCTGGCCGACGCCAGCCTTTATGCGCCGCTGGACTCGGTCGTCCGCTCCCGCCTGGCCGAACCGGGCGAAATGGCCTCGCCGCAGAAGCCGGCCTTCTCCCTGGCCATCACCGATCCGAAATGGGTGCGCGCCTATGTGACCGAGACCGACCTGGGCAAGGTCCATCCCGGCATGAAGGCGACGATAAGCGTCGACGCCTTTCCCAAACATGCGTTCGCTGGCTGGATCGGCTTCATCTCGCCGGTGGCCGAGTTTACGCCCAAGACGGTCCAGACGCCCGAGCTCCGAACCAGTCTGGTCTACGAAATCCGGGTTTTCGTGAAGGACCCCGGAGACGATCTGCGGCTGGGCATGCCGGCGACGGTTCACCTGCCGATCGGCGCAGCCCCGCCGGGACAGCGGTAGTGGCTGCCGTCGGCGGCGCGCCGGTGATCGTCGGCAAGGGGCTGCACAAGCACTTTCGGCGCAAGACCAAGGAGATCGTTCAGGCGCTCGACAACGTCTCCCTCGAAGTCGGCAGAGGCGGGCTGGCGGCGCTGGTCGGGCCCGATGGCGGCGGCAAGACCACCCTCTTGCGACTGGTGACAGGGCTGATGACGGCCGATCAAGGCGACCTCAGCGTGCTCGGCATCGACGTCAAGGCCGATCCGCAGCAGGTCCAGGACCGCATCGGCTACATGCCGCAGCGGTTCGGCCTCTATGACGATCTGACCGTGCAGGAAAACCTCGACCTCTATGCCGACCTGCACGGCGTTTCGGCCGCCGACCGCAAATCGAAATACCCGCAACTGATGGAGATGACCGCGCTGGGGCCGTTCACCCGGCGCCTGGCCGGACAACTGTCGGGCGGTATGAAACAGAAGTTGGGGCTGGCCTGCACCCTGGTCCGCTCGCCGGAGCTTTTGCTGCTGGACGAGCCCACCGTCGGCGTCGACCCTCTGTCGCGCCGCGAACTGTGGGAGATCATCCGTGGACTGGTGCGCGATCAGGGCGTTCCGGTGCTGCTCTCAACCTCCTATCTCGACGAGGCCGAGCGCTGCGACCACGTGGTGGTGCTGCGCGAAGGCAAGGTGCTGGCGCAGGGGCCGCCTGGGGAGGTCACCGCCCTGGCCCAAGGCCTGACCTTCCTGGCCACACCGCCCGATGGTCAGACCGCGCGGGTGGCGCAGGCCGCGCTGCTGGGGGATCCGGCGGTGATCGACGCCTCACCGGAAGCCGGACGCGTGAGGATCGTGCGCGGGACGGCCCAGCCGGGCGCCGCGCTCGCGGGACTTGTTCTCGAGGCCGCCCCGGCCCGATTTGAAGACGGTTTCATGGTGCTGCTTCAGCGCCGGGCGTCGCCCGAAGTCCCGATCGAACCTGTCCCAGCGCCGACCGCTGCTGTCCCCGACGCAGCCAAGCCTGCAAAGGGCGAAGGTGTCGTGGAGGTCCGCGATCTGGTTCGCCGGTTCGGCGATTTCGTGGCCGTGGACAAGATCAGCTTCGATGTGCGCCGGGGCGAGATCTTCGGTCTCCTGGGTCCCAACGGCGCCGGCAAGACGACCACATTCAGGATGCTGTGCGGTCTGCTTTCCGCCACCAGCGGCACGCTCAAGGTCGCCGGCGCGGACCTGCGGCGCAGTTCGGCGTCGGCGCGTCAGAAGATCGGCTATGTCGCGCAGAAGTTCTCGCTCTACGCGCAGCTCACGGTCACCGAGAACCTGCAATTCTTCGCCAGCGCCTATGGTCTCCGGGGCGCGCGCCGACGTGAGCGCATGGATTGGGCGATCGCTGAGTTCGAGCTTGGCGCCGTCGTCGGCCAGCTGAGCGGCCAACTTCCGGGCGGCTACACGCAACGCCTGGCCATGGCCGCGGCGCTGCTCCATGAGCCGCAGATCCTGTTCCTCGACGAGGCGACCAGCGGCGCCGATCCCATGGCCCGACGTGAATTCTGGCGGCGTATCACCGCGCTTGCCGAAGGCGGCGTGACCGTGATCGTCACCACCCACTTCATGACCGAGGCGGAGTATTGCGACCGCATCGCCATACTCGATTCCGGCCGGATCTTGGCCCAGGGGACACCCATCGAGATCCGCGCCCGCGGCGCCACCTCGACCAATCACAATCCCTCCATTGAGGACGCCTTCATCGCGGTCATCGAGGAGGCCAGAGCCGCCGCCTCGAAGGCGAAGGCCGCATGACGGCCGCCGGTGAACCGCCCGTGGCGCTCCGGCCGCGCCTCGCCGCCAAGATGCGGCGAGTCTGGGCGTTGATCCGCAAGGAGGGGCGGCAGGTGCTCCGCGACCCCTCCAGTTTCGCCATCGGGGTCGTTCTGCCGCTGATGCTTATCCTGTTGTTCGGCTACGGTATGTCCCTGGACGTCAAACATGTCCCGGTCGCGGTGGTCCTGGGGGACACCTCGTCCGACGCGCGTGAGGTCGCCGCCAGCTTCCAACTCTCGCCCTATTTCGAGGCCCGCCTAAGTCCATCGATGGCTCAGGCCCGGGAGCTCATGCTGTCGGGGAAGGTCGAGGGGATCGTCCTCGTGCAGTCGGATTTCGCCCGTCGCGCGGCCCAGGGCCAGGGCGCTGTCCAGATCCTGGTCGACGGCGTCGATGGCAACAGCGCCCGGATCATCGAAGGCTATGCCGGCGCCGCGGTCGCCCAGGCCGGAGTCAGGGTCGCCGCCGAGGGCCAAGCGGATAGCGTCGCCGGCGGCCAGGCGGTGGTGGAAAGCCAGCTCTGGTTCAACAGCGCCAACGACAGCCGCTATTTCCTGGTGCCCGGCCTCATCGTGCTCATCATCACCCTGATCGGGGCTTTCATGACCTCCATGGTCGTGGCCCGCGAGTGGGAGCGCGGCACGTTCGAGGCCCTGTTCGTCACCCCCGTGCGCACCGAAGAGATTCTCATCAGCAAGATTGCGCCTTACTTCCTGCTCGGCATGGGCGGCCTGTTGCTTTGTATGGTTTCGGCCAGGTTCCTGTTCGACGTACCGTTCAGAGGCTCATTCCTCGTCCTTACGGGCGCCTCGATGCTCTATCTTCTGGTGTCGGTCGCCACCGGACTGCTCATCTCCTCGACCCTTAAGAGCCAGTTTCTGGCCTGCCAGGTCGCCTTGGTCGCCACCTTCATGCCGGCGCTCCTATTGTCGGGCTTCATCTACGATCTGCGCAGCGTGCCCGTGGCGATCCGGCTGATCAGTTACCTGGTGCCGGCGCGCTACTATGTCAGCCTGCTGCAGACCATGTTCCTGGCCGGCGATGTGTGGAGCGTCATCCTGCCCAACGCCGCCGTTCTGGCGGTGATCGCCGCGGCCATGCTGACCTTGACCGGTCGCGCGACGCGCAAGTCGCTGGGTTGAAGGGCGATGGCGGCCACCCTCCTGCGCATCATGGCGCTGATCCACAAGGAACTCCTGGCGGTCCTCAAGGACGCGCGCACCCGCAACATGCTGCTCCTCCAGCCGGTGCTTCAGTGCCTGATCTTCGGCTACGCCGCGACCCTGGATCTGACCAACGTCCCCTATGCGGCGCTTGATCGTGACCGCAGCGCGGCCTCATCGGCTTTGCTGGCCAAACTTGACGGCTCGGGCGTGTTTCACCGCATCGCCAACCTGACCGACGCCGCCGACATGCGCCGGCTGATCGACAATCAGAAGGCTCTCATCGTCGTGCAGATCGATCCTGACTTCGAGCGCCAGCTGTCGGCCGGCCAGAGCGCCGCCGTGCAGGTGATCGCCGATGGCCGCAACTCCAACACCGCCGGCGCCGCCCTGGGCTATGTCGATGCGGCCGTGGACTCGTTCAACGCCGATTGGCGAAGCGACCATGGCCTGCCGGCGCCGCCCGTCCAGGTCAGCGTGCGCGCCTGGTATAATCCCAACCTCGAGACGCGCTGGAACCTGGTCCCGGCGCTGGTCGGCACCATCACCATGATGTCGACCCTGATGCTGGCTGCGCTGTCCGTGGCGCGCGAGCGCGAGGAGGGCACCTTCGATCAGCTCCTGGTCACCCCGTTCTCGCCGGTGGAGATCATGGCCGGCAAGGCCATTCCGGCCATGATGATCGGTGTCGTGCAGGCGACCAGCGCGCTACTTGTGGCTCAGCTTTGGTTCAAGATCCCCTTCGCCGGATCATTCGTAACACTCTACGTCGGGTTGATCTTGTTTCTGCTGGCGGCCGTGGGGATTGGCCTATTCGTGTCCTCCATAGCCACCACCATGCAGCAAGCGATGCTCTACGCCTTTGTCCTGATCATGCCGTTTGCGCTGTTGTCGGGCCTCACCACCCCGGTCAGCAGCATGCCGCCGATCCTGCAGGACTTCACCCTCATCAATCCGCTCCGCTACGCCATCGATCTCGTCCACCGCGTCTATCTGGAAGGGGTGGGACTGGACCGGCTGGTCCCCGACCTTTGGCCGATGGCGATCATCGCCTCGGTCACCCTGGGCGCGGCGGCGTGGATGTTCCGCAATCGGCTCGAGTGATGAATTCCATGCCCACACCCTCATTCCGTTCGGCGCTCCTGAGCGCGCTCGCCTTGGCGCCGTTGATCGGCTGCACGGTGGGTCCGGATTTCAAGCCGCCGAACCCGGAGGTCCCCGCAGCCTGGAGCGCCAGCGCCTCGCCGGCTTCGTCGGCGCAGCCGAGCCAGGCGACGACCGCCCCCGTCGATCACGCCGACGCCTGGTGGGCAGGTTTCCACGACCCGGAGCTGACCTCTCTGATCGATCGCGCGGCGGCCGCGAATCTGGACGCCAAGGAGGCGGTCCTGCGCATCGCCGAAGCCCGCGCGCAGCACGACGTCACCGCCGCCGACCGGTGGCCCAGCCTGTCGGCCAACGCCTCCGCCGAGGTCAACCGCTTGAGCGAAACGACGCCGACCGGCGCCTTGTTCAGCAAGATCGGTCAGTTTCCCGATCTCTCCGGTGTCAGCATCCCCAATCCCTATGACCAGTATCAGCTCGGCTTCGACGCCTCGTGGGAGGTCGACCTCTGGGGCCGCGTCCGCCGCTCCGTCGAGGCGGCCAAGGCGGACACCGCCGCCCAGGTCGAGGATAGCCGGGCGGTCCTCATCTCGATGCAGGGCGACGTCGGCCGCGCCTACATCGACCTGCGGGGCGCTCAGGAGAGTCGGCGGATCGTCGAGCGGAACATCGCCACCGAGCGCGAACTGCTCGATCTGGCCGGCCAGAGACGCCGCGCGGGCCTGAGTAGCGACATCGACGCGGTGAGGGCCGCGGCCGAAGCCTCCAGCGCTGAGGCGCAATTGCCAGCGCTGGATGGCCGGATCACACTGGACATCAATCAGCTCAGCAAACTTCTGGCCCGGGAGCCGGGGGCGCTCGGGGCCGAACTTGCAGCCGTCCGACCGGTCCCGCCCGTCCCGCCGAGCGTGCCCATCGGCCTACCGGCCGACCTCGCGCGGCGCAGGCCCGACATCCGCGAGGCCGAGGAGCGCCTGCACGCCGCCACCGCCCGCATCGGCGTCGCTGTGGCCGATCTCTATCCCAAGCTGACACTCGGCGCTCAGGGCGGCCTCCAATCCCAAAGCCTGGCGTCGCTTGGCGACTGGGCGAGCCGCTTCGTCACCGCCGGGCCCACGATCGAGTTGCCGATCTTCGACGCCGGCCGGCGACACGCCACGGTGCGTCTTCAGGACGTGCGCGCCAGGGAGGCGGCGCTCGGCTATCGACGCACGGTCCTTTCGGCGCTGCACGAGGTCGACGATGCCCTAGCGGCCTACGGCGCCGATCAGAGCCGCCGCATGGCGCTCGCCCAGACCGTCGCGCGCGATCGCGACGCCGTCGACCTGGCGCGTCAGCGCTACGCCAGCGGCGTGGCGTCCTTCATCGACGTGCTCGACGCCCAGCGTACGCTCGAGCAGAACGACCTGACTCTGGCCGACAGCGCTGCCGCCGTCTCCACCGACCTGGTCGTCCTCTACAAGGCTCTCGGCGGCGGATGGAGCTGATGGAACCGCGCTAAGACGCCGGCGGCTGGCTCCACTTCCAGTCGCGGACTTCCGGCATGTCGTCGCCATGTTCGCTGATGTAGAGCTTGTGGCGCTCCATGGCCGTCCAGTAGCGCGCCGTGGCGGTCTCCAGTTGGTCGCTGAGCCGGGGAATGCGCCGGATGGCGTCCAGGGCAAGCTGATAACGATCAAGGTTGTTCAGCACCACCATGTCGAACGGAGTCGTGGTTGTGCCTTCTTCCCTATAGCCGCGCACATGAATATTGTCGTGGTTATGCCTCTTGTAGGTCAACTTGTGGATCATCGCCTGATAACCGTGGAATGCGAAGATCACCGGCTTGTCAGTCGTGAACAGCTCATCGAAATCCTCGTCCTCCATACCATGGGGATGTTCGGATTGGGGCTGTAGCGCCATCAGGTCCACGACGTTGACGACGCGGATGCGGATATCGGGGACCTGCGCGCGTAGCAGCGTCACCGCGGCGAGCGTCTCGAGGGTTGGCACGTCGCCGGCGCAGGCCATGACCACATCGGGGTCGACGGCATCATTGCTGGCCCATTCCCAAACACCCGCACCGGCCGTGCAGTGGCGGACGGCCGACTCGATGTCGAGCCACTGCCATTCCGGCTGTTTGCCGGCGACGATGAGGTTGATGTAGTTGCGGCTGCGCAGGCAGTGGTCGGTGACGGACAGCAGGCAGTTTGCATCCGGCGGCAGATAGATGCGGACCACGTCCGCCTTCTTGTTGGCGACATGGTCGATGAAGCCGGGATCCTGGTGCGAAAAGCCATTGTGGTCCTGCCGCCAGACCAGCGACGTCAGAAGATAGTTGAGCGATGCGATCGGTTTGCGCCACGGGATCGCACGACTGACCTTCAGCCATTTCGCGTGTTGGTTGAACATCGAATCGACGACGTGGATGAAGGCCTCGTAGCAGGAGAAGAAGCCATGGCGTCCGGTGAGGAGGTATCCTTCCAGCCAGCCCTCGCACAGATGCTCGCTCAGGACCTCCATGACGCGGCCATCGGCGCTGAGGTCGATATCGATGTCTTCGACCGCCCCCATCCATTCCTTGCCCGAAACCTCGTACACGGCCTCAAGCCGGTTGGAGGCGGTCTCGTCCGGTCCGAAGATGCGGAAGTTCTGCTTCGCCAGGTTTTGCTTCATCACATCGCGGAGAAACGTCCCTAAGTTGCGGGTCGCTTCGGCTCTGACTGTTCCGGGGGCCGGGACGTCAATCGCATGCTCACGAAAATGGGGCATCGAGAGCGGGATGAGCAATTCCCCGCCGTTGGCGTGCGGATTAGATCCCATGCGACGATGCCCCGTCGGCGCCAACGCGGCGTACTCCTCACGGAATTTGCCGCCTTCATCGAATAACTCGTGCGCGCGGTAGCTCTTCATCCAATCTTCGAGCTGTTTGAGGTGTTCGGGGTTGTCGAAATTGGCCAGCGGAACCTGATGGGCGCGCCAGGTGCCCTCGACCGGCTCACCGTCGACGAATTTCGGTCCGGTCCAGCCCTTGGGTGTTCGAAAGACGATCATCGGCCAGCGCGGCCGCTCGGGCGCTTCACCTTCCGCGCCAGACCGCGCGGCGCTCTGAATTTCGCGGATCCGCGCCAAGATGGTGTCGAGCGCGCCGGCGAGACATTGATGCATGATCGCCGGGTCGTCACCCTCAATGAAATAGGGATCGTAGCCGTAGCCGCGCAGAAGCTGCTCCAGCTCCTCGTGGGTGATCCGGGCCAGCACCGTCGGATTGGCGATCTTGAAGCCGTTGAGATGCAGGATGGGCAGTACGGCGCCGTCGCGAGCCGGGTTCAGGAACTTGTTGGAGTGCCAGCTGGTCGCTAGCGCGCCGGTCTCCGCCTCACCGTCGCCGATGACGCAGGCGACGATCAGGTTGGGATTATCGAATGCGCCGCCGTAGGCGTGCACAAGCGAATAGCCGAGTTCTCCGCCCTCGTGGATGGAACCGGGCGTTTCGGGCGATACGTGACTGGGAATTCCATAGGGCCAGGAGAACTGGCGAAAAAGCCGATGTAATCCGTTGCGGCTGCGCTCGATCGCCGGATAACGCTCCGTATACGAACCTTCCAGGTAGGTCTGCGCCACGATGCCAGGGCCGCCGTGCCCCGGACCGATGACGTAGATCATATTGAGATCGTTCTCCTTGATCAGCCGGTTGAGGTGAACATAGAGAAAGTTCAGGCCCGGCGTGGTGCCCCAGTGGCCCAACAGGCGCGGCTTTATGTGCCCTCGCTCCAGCGGGACCTCCAGCAGAGGATTTTCCTTCAGATAGATCTGCCCGACCGAGAGGTAATTCGCCGCGCGCCAATAGGCGTGCATCTTTTCGAGCATCTCGGGGGATAGGTGATCAGGCAATCGCGCACCTGTTTTCGCGCCCGGCGTGGGGCGGTCAGCCTCCCCCATTCGGCGGACATCCGGCGGCGCCGTGTCGAGGTTGATCACGCGCCGGTCACTTCCAGCGTGCGCTCGATGACCTTCTTTCCGCTCACAGAGTTGGCGAAATCGAGGACGACGCGGCCTGCGACCTTGCCCTGTTCGAGGCGGTCGAAGATGTCGTTGATTTCCGACAATGGCTGAAGCTCGACGTCGGCCCTGACCCTGCCGTCGGCGGCGAAGGCGAGGCACTCGGCCATGTCCTCGCGCGTGCCGACGAACGAGCCGCGGATGGTGATGCAGTCGGCCACAACCTCGAACAGCGGCACCGGGAAGTCGCCGGGCGGCAGGCCGACCAGGACACAGGTGCCACGCTTGCGGGTCATGCCGACGCCCTGTTTGAAAGCTCCCAGGGACGGGGCGGTGATCAGGACGCCATGGGCGCCTCCACCGGTCTCCTTCTTGAGCGCCGCCGCCGGGTCGCCGTGCCTGGCGTTGAAGACCAGATCGGCGCCCAAGCTCTTGGCGAGGGCGAGCTTTTCGTCATCTACGTCGATGGCGCAAATCTGAAGACCCATGATCTTGGCGTACTGAATGGCCAGGTGTCCCAGCCCTCCAGCGCCTGAGATCGCGATCCAGTCGCCCGCCTTCACCTTGGTCTCCTTGATCCCCTTGTAGGTGGTCACACCGGCGCAGATCAGCGGCGCGGCTTCGGTCGGCGACAGGCCGGCGGGGATGTGGGCGACATAGTTGGGGTCGGCGAGGACGTATTCCGCGAAGCCGCCGTTCTTGGTGTAGCCGCCGAATTGGGCCTCTGCGCACACCGTCTCCCAGGCGCTAAGGCAGTGCTCGCAGTGGCCGCAGGCCGAATAGAGCCATGGCACGCCCACGCGGTCGCCTTCCTTGACGATGGTGACGCCGGCGCCGACCTCGACGACCCGGCCGATGGCCTCGTGGCCGGGGATAAATGGCAGCGAAGGCTTCAGCGGCCAGTCGCCGTTGGCGGCGTGCAAATCGGTGTGACAGACGCCACAGGCCTCCGTCTTGACCAGGATCTGGCCCGGCCCAGCGGTGGGAATATCCCACTCTCGAAGGACCAGGGGTTTGCCGAACTGTTCGACGACCGCGGCGTGCATGGTGCGGGCCATGGGATAATTCCTCATTTCTGTTTGATGGGGGCCAGACTAGGCGGCGGCCGCGAGCCCCAGGCCGCGAACAGCTTCGATCATTTTCACCAGGACCGCCTGGGCGTCGCCGTAAACCATCTCGCAATTTGGGCTGTAGAAGAGGGCGTTGACGATGCCGGAGTAGCCCTTGCCCTGGCCGCGCTTGACTACGTAGACCTGCTTGGCCTTGTCGGCGTTGAGGATGGGCATGCCGAAGATCGGCGAGGATTTGTCGGTGCGCGCCGCCGGGTTCACCACATCGTTGGCGCCGATCACCAGGGCGACGTCGGCGGCGGCGAAGTCGTCGTTGATGTCGTCGAGCTGGAAGATCATGTCGTAGGGGACGCCGGCCTCCGCGAGCAGGACGTCCATCTGTCCCGGCATCCGGCCGGCAACCGGGTGGATGGCGAACTTCACCGACACCTTGGCCGCCTGCAAAAGCTTCACGAATTCATAGAGCTTTTGCTGCGCGTGCGCGGCGGCCAGGCCATAGCCCGGCACAATGATGACGCTGGTGGCGTAGCGCATGGCGATGCCGGCGTCTGACGCCTCGACCGACCGTTCGGTCCCCTGGATGGCGCCCGGCTTCGCCTTGGCGGGCGTTCCGAAGTTGGTGAAGAGGACATTGGCGATCGAGCGGTTCATGGCCCTGGCCATCAGCACCGTCAGAAGCAGGCCGGCCGCGCCAACCACCATGCCGGCGATCATGAGCGCGGGGTTCTGCAGCACGAACCCTTCGAGCCCAACGGCCAGGCCGGTGAAGGCGTTGTAGATGGAAATCACCACCGGCATGTCCGCCCCGCCGATCGGCAAGGTCATCAGCACGCCGAACACCAGGGCCCCGGCGAAGAAGATCCAGATCCAGGTGGGCGTGGCCAGCAGGAGGCCACCGGGCGCGTGGCCCGCCGACACGATCAGAGCGCCCACCGCCACCGTGGCCAACATCACCGCCGCGTTGGCGAACTGCTGGCCCTTCACGCGCAAGGGATTCTTGATAACGCCGTCCAGCTTGGCCCAGGCGATCAGAGAGCCCGACAGCGACACCGCGCCGATGAGCGCGCCCAGAAGGGTCACCACCAGCTGGGTGGCGCCATGGGTTCGGGCGCCGAAAAGCTCGACCGCGGCGATCGCGCCGGCGGCCCCGCCGCCCATGCCGTTGTAGATCGCCACCATCTGCGGCATGGCGGTCATGGCGACCTTGCGGCCGACGAACCAGGCACCGGCGCCGCCCACGCCGAGCGCGACGAGTGCGAGGCCGATGTTGACGGCCAGATGGGGCCTGGCGGCCGGATCGACGCTGAACACATAGAGAAAGCTCGCCGCGACGGCGGCGACCATGCCCAGGCCGGCCATGCGAATCCCTGACGCCGCCGTCGCCGGCGACGACATGCGCTTGAGGCCGAACAGGAACAGAAAGGCGGCGCCGAGATCGGCCGCGCCGATGATCAATTGAGAGGCCTGGGTGAACATGATCCTGGCTCAGCTTTTTTTGTGGCCGTGGGCGCGATGGCGGCCGTGCGAGGCGTGCTTGCGCCGAGGAGAGGCGTCGCTGGTCTTGAACATGGCCAGCATGCGGTCGGTGACGGCGTAGCCGCCGGCGGCGTTTCCGGCGCCGAGCAGCACCGCGAAGAAGCCGATCGCCTGCTCCAGATGCGTGGTCGCGTTGAGCAGGGCGAAGAGGCCGCCGACCACGACGATGCCGTGGACGAAGTTTGAGCCCGACATCAGCGGCGTATGCAGGATCGCCGGGACGTTGCCGATGATGACCCAGCCGGCGAATGCGGCGAGCATGAAGACATAAAGGGCGACGAACCCGGTCATCGCGATCGAAAGATCCATCGCCATCTCCAGCTCTCTCAAGCCGCTTTCGCGGGAGGGGCGACGGCTCTGGGATCGGCGCCGTCGCAGAGTTTGCCGTGGTGAGTCAGGGCCGTCTTGGCGAGGACCTCGTCGGTCCAGTCGATGGTGACGATGTTGTCCTTCATCATCAGGGCCAGCAGGTTGAAGAGGTTCTTGGCGTAGAGCTCGCTGGCGTCGGCGCCGAGCAGCGAGGGTACGTTCAGAGGGGCGAGAAGGGTCACCGCGCCGATCTCAGTGGTCTCGCCGGGCCGGGTGTCCTCGCAATTGCCACCGCCTTCGGCGGAAAGATCGACGATGACGGCGCCGGCCTTCATGCCCGCGACCTGCGACCGGCTGATGAGCTTGGGCGAGGCTTTGCCGGGGATGGCGGCGGTGGTGATGATGAGGTCCGACTGTTGGATATGCCGGGTGAGCGCCGCGTCGACCTTGGCCTTCTCTTCGGCTGTGAGGGCGCGCGCGTAACCGCCCTTCCCCGTGGCGTCGACGCCGGTATCGACAAAGGTCGCGCCCAGGGACAGCGCCTGCTCCCGGGTTTCGGGGCGTACGTCATAGCCCTCGACGACGGCTCCGAGCCGCTGGGCGGTGGCGATGGCTTCGAGACCCGCGACGCCCAGGCCCAGCACCAGCACCTTGGCCGGACCGACCACGCCCGCCGCCGAGGTGATCTTAGGCAGGATTCGCGCAAGCCGGGTCGCGCCTAGCTGCACGGCGTAGTAGCCGGCAAGCGCCGACTGGCTGGAGAGCGCGTCCATGGCCTGCGCCCTCGAGATGCGCGGGATGCGCTCCATGGCGAAACAGGTGATCTTCCGTTCCAGGAGTTTGCGGACCAGGGCCGTTTCATTGTGGGCGTATATGAAAGAGATCAGGATCGCGCCGGGCTTCATGGCCTCGACGACATCCAACGCCGGCGGCTGCACGGCGAGCACCACGTCAGCGGCGGACACCAGGGCCTTGCGATCGTCCACAATGATGACATCGGTAAAGGCGTCGTTGGCGAGCTTGATCCCCTCTCCCGCGCCCGACTGCATGTGCAGCCTGGCGCCAAGCTTGACCAGTTTGGCCGTGACCGACGGAACCAGCGCCACGCGCCGTTCGTACGGCTGGGTTTCCTTCAGGACGGCGACGTTGACGTACATGGTCATTCCAGTTCTGGGCGGAGCGGTGCGACCGCCGGTCTCGACGAGGGTCGAGACCGGCGATGCTTGGGCTCCGACGCCTAAACCGGCGCCTCCATCACGGCGTGGCGGACCAGTTTTTTGTTGACGAATTGCTGGATGCCCATGTCGCCCAGCTCGCGGCCGTAACCGGAGTCCTTGATGCCGCCGAAGGGCAGCTCGGCGTCGGACCAGTCGATGTTGTTGATGAACATCATCCCGGTCTCCACGCGACTGGCCACGCGCATGCCGCGCGCCACGTCCTTGGTGTAGACCGAGCCGCCTAGTCCGAAATCGGAGTCGTTGGCGAGGGCGATGGCTTCGTCCTCATTCTTTACACGGAAGAACATGGCGACCGGCCCGAAGAACTCGTCCCTGAAGGCAGGATTTTCCGGCTTCACGTCCGTGAGGATGGTCGGCGCCATGAACGAGCCCGGACGATTGATGCGTTTGCCGCCCAGGAGCACCTTGGCGCCCTTGGCGACCGCGGCGTCGACCTGGGCTTGAAGCTGCACCAGAGCCGATTCCGTGGACAGGGGGCCGAGTGTCGTCTTCTCATCGAGGGGGTCGCCGGCCTCGAGCGCCGCAAGCGCGGCACGGAATTTCTCCAGGAACTTGTCGGCCACCTGATCGACGACAATGAAGCGCTTGGCCGCGCAACAGGTCTGTCCGGTGTTGTACATCCGGCCCCACACCGCCCACTTCACGGCGTGGTCGAGATCGGCGTCTTCGAGCACGATGAAGGCGTCGGCGCCGCCGAGCTCCATCGACGACACCTTGATGTTGCGCCCAGCCCGCGCCGAGATGCTCCGCCCGGCCGCGACGCTGCCTGTGAGGGCGACGCCTTTGATCCGTGGGTCGTCGATCACGCGGTCAGACTGATCGTGAGAGATCAGCAGGTTGGTGTAGAGGCCGACCGGCGCCCCCGCCTCGATCCACAGCTCCTCAAATGCAATGGCGCATTGAGGCACGCAGCCTGCGTGTTTCACCAGCAGGACGTTGCCGGCCATAAGGTGGGGGCCGGCGACTCGCGCGAGCTGATAGTAAGGAAAATTCCACGGCTCGACGCCGAAGATCACCCCGATCGGGCTGCTCTCCATATGGGCTTCGCCGACGGTGGGGTTGAGCTTCACGGGGGCGAGGAAACGTTCCGCGTTCTTGGCGTAATAGGCCAAGATTCTGGAACTGAACTCCACCTCGCCGCGCGCCTCGTTGATCCTCTTGCCCATTTCCAGGGTCATGATGCGCGCCAGGGCGTCGGCACGTTCATGCATAAGGACGCCGACCTTGGCGACGATGACCGCGCGCTCGGCGTAAGATTTGTGGCGCCAAGTCTCATAGCAAGCGGCAGCGGCGGCGATCTTGCTCTCCAGTTGCGCGTCGGTCAGCTCTTCGAAGACCTTATGGGTGACGCCATCGAAGGGACTGACGCTCTGGTACCCGGTCTTCAGGGTCTTGCTGTCAACTGGCTTGTTCATGATTTTACTCTTTCAATGTGACCATCCGGGAACCGGATGGTGTCGTTCGTAGCTCTCGTCGGCTATCCCGAGCGCACCAGCGGTGCGATCCAGACTAAGTCCTACGCAGAGATGATGACCTTGAGCGCGTGCGTCTTGGCGGCGTTTGCGAAGGTTTCGTAGGCGTCGAGGATCTTGTCGAACTTGAAGTGGTGAGTAATCAGGACCGTTGGGTCGATCTTGTGCGAGCCCAGAATCTTCAGCAGCATCGGCGTGCTGGCGGTATCCACCAGACGGGTGGTGATGGTGATGTTGCGGTCCCACAACTTCTCGAGGTGAAGATCGACTTTGACCCCATGCACGCCGATGTTGGCGATGACGCCGCCCGGCGCGATGATCTGCTCGCATAGCTGGAAGGTGGCCGGGACGCCGACCGCCTCGATGGCGGTGTCCACACCGCGGCCCGCGGTCATCTTCTTGACCGCTTCCAGCGCCTTGCCGTCGCTGCTGTTGATGGTCTTTGTGGCGCCGAAACGCTTGGCGACCTCCAGGCGGCCGTCATCCAGATCGATCATGATGATCTCCGCCGGCGAATAGAATTGGGCGGTGAGCAGGGCGGCGAGGCCGATCGGCCCTGAGCCGACGATGGCGATGACGCCGCCTGGCGCAACCTTACCGTTGAGCACGCCGCATTCGAACCCAGTCGGCAGGATGTCGCTCAGCATGACCAGGGCTTCTTCGTCGGCGCCGTGCGGAATGGGGTAGAGACTCGTGTCTGCGTGAGGAATGCGCACGAAGTCAGCTTGTGTGCCGTCGATGGTGTTGCCCAGGATCCACCCGCCCGTCGTGCAGTGCGAGAACATGCCTTCGCGGCAATAGTCGCACTTGCCGCACGCGCTGACGCACGAAATCAGGACCCTGTCGCCCGCCTTGAACGCCGTGACCGAGGCTCCGACGGACTCAATGATCCCAACGCCTTCATGGCCGAGAATTCGGCCAGGTTCGCAGCTCGGCAGATCGCCTTTGAGGATGTGGAGGTCGGTGCCGCAGATGGTCGTCTTGGTGACTTTGACGATCGCGTCCGTGGGCTCGGTGATCACGGGCTTGACGTGGTCTTCGTAGGCCTTCTTGCCAGGGCCGTGATAGACGAGCGCTTTCATCGTGGATGTCCGGTTGCTCTCTGGCCGACGAGGCTGCCCGTTTGCGGCGCCGAGCGAGCGCCGCGAACGATCGAAAGGTTGTTTGATTGAACGTCACGACCATGCGGCGATCGGGCTGGAGACGTTAGCCTCGGAAACTACGTAAGCGCCGTTCGCCGCTCGGCGAGGCTCACCCCAGGGCGGCATCGGCTCGCCCCCAGAAACCCCGCGCAAAGGATGAGGCGACTGCTGTCAGCTTAACGCCAACTTGCCTCCGGTTCGCGCCGGAGGCCTTAACCCAAGGTGGACTTAGGCCAGGCGCCTGTCACTCGGCCACCGCGACCGGGCGGCTCTTCCGGCAACACTCTCGGCTGGTGGACGCGGCTGGGATTGAACCAGCGACCCTCCGCGTGTGAAGCGGATGCTCTCCCGCTGAGCTACGCGTCCGTCCGGGGGCGGCGGGCTATAGCCTTTCGGCCAGGTCCGGGCAAGGCGTCGAAAGCTGTCGGCTTTTTCGCTAAAGGCTGTTGGCGACGGGCCCTGGGAGCGGATTCGGATGAGCGGACGACGGGCGAGGGCGGCGGTGATCCTGGCCGCCGGCAAAGGCGAGCGGATGAAGTCGCCCTGGCCCAAGGTGCTGCACGCCGTGGGCGGGCGAACCATGCTCGACCACGTCATCGACACCGCTGAGGCTCTGGGCTGTGCGCGGATCGTGGTGGTGACCGGAGCGCATGCGCCGGAGGTGTCGGCGCATGTGGAAAAGCGCCTGGGCCCCGGCGCGGTGGCCGTTCAGGATCCACCACTCGGGACGGGGCATGCGGTGCTGGCCGCGAAGGACGCCCTGGCGGGGTTCGACGGTGATGTGGTGGTGACCTATGCCGACGTGCCCTTGCTGACGCCGGACTCGATCGAACCGCTGTTCGGCCTGCTGGCGGCCGGCGCGGCTGTCGCCGTTCAGGGCTTCGAGGCGGCCGATCCGGCGGCCTATGGACGCCTGGTGATGGCGGGCGACGGCCTGGAGAAGATCGTCGAGGCCAAGGATGCGACGCCCGAGGAACTGGCCATCACCGCCTGTAATTCCGGCGTGATGGCGGCCGACGCGGCGTTGTTGTTCAGCCTGCTGGCGCGGGTCGATAGCAACAACGCCAAGGGGGAATACTACCTCACCTCGGTGGTCGGACTGGCGCGCGGCGAAGGGCTGGCGGTGCGGGTCAGCTTTGCCGACGAGGCCGAGCTGGCGGGGGTCAACTCCCAGGCCGAGCTGGCCGCTGTCGAGGACCATTTCCAGCAGCGCCGCCGCGCCGAACTGATGGCCGCCGGCGTGACCATGACGGCGCCCGACACCGTGCACCTTTCTTGGGACACGAAGATCGGGGCCGGGACCACGCTGGAGCCCTATGTGGTGTTCGGGCCGGGCGTCACCGTCGAGACGGGCGCGCAGATCCGCGCCTTCAGCCACTTCGAGGGCGCGGTGGTGAAGCGCGGGGCGATCATCGGTCCCTATGCGCGGCTGCGGCCGGGCGCGGTGATCGGCGAGAACGCCCACATCGGCAATTTCGTGGAGGTGAAGAAGGTCAAGGTCGGGGCGGGGGCCAAGGCCAATCACCTGGCCTATCTTGGCGACGGCGAGGTGGGGGCGGGGGCCAACATCGGCGCCGGGACGATCTTCTGCAACTACGACGGCTTCGACAAGTTCGACACCTTCGTCGGTGAGAACGCCTTCATCGGCTCCAACTCGGCCCTGGTGGCCCCGGTGACGATCGGCGCGGGGGCCTACACCGGCTCGGGCTCGGTGATCACCGCCGACGTGTCGCCCGACGCCCTCGCCCTCGGCCGCGGACAACAGGTGGAAAAGGCCGGCTGGGCGGCGGCGTTCCGCGCCCGCAAACGTCGCCAGAAGGGCCAGTCGTGAGCGACGCCCAGAAGCAGGCGACAGGCGAGGCGGCGGCGGCGCTGGTCGAGGCCGGCATGACCGTTGGCCTCGGCACCGGTTCGACCGCGGCCTTCTTCGTGCGCGCCCTGGCCGCGCGGCGGCTGGACGTGGTCGGCGTCGCCACCTCCGAGGCCACGGCGGCGCTGGCCCGCTCGCTGGGTATGTGGCTGGCCGAACTCGACGAGGTCGAGGCCATCGACCTCACCGTGGACGGGGCCGACGAGATCGGGCCGGGCCTGGCGCTGATCAAGGGCGGCGGGGCGGCGCTGCTGCGCGAGAAGCTGGTGTGGACGGCTTCGAAGCGCTGTGTGGTCATCGCCGACGCGTCGAAAGAGGTCGCGCGCCTGGGCGCCTTTCCGCTGCCGATCGAGGTGGTGGAGTTCGGCCATCTGCAGACGGCGGCGCGGCTGGCGGCGGCGCTGGAAGGCCAAGGGATCGCGGTCAAACCCAGGCTGCGAGTGAAAGGCCTCAGCCTCAAGGGCGACCTGCCGGTGCGGACCGACAGCGGCAACCTTATCTATGACGCGCCGTGCGGGGCCATCGGCGATCCGGCCGCCCTGGCGGCGGCGCTGAAAGCAGTGACGGGCGTTGTCGACCACGGCCTGTTCCTGGGCCTGGCCGAACGGGCCCTGATCGGGACCGATGGCGGTGTCGTGACGGTGTTGGGATAGGGAGCCTCCCTTCCCCGGCATCGGGGGAAGGGATTCATAGGAGCAGCCATTGCCGCGGTATGACTACGATCTCTTCGTGATCGGCGCCGGATCGGGCGGGGTGCGCGCCGCGCGCCTGGCGGCTATGAGCGGCGCGCGCGTGGCCGTGGCCGAGGAATACCGCGTCGGCGGCACCTGCGTCGTTCGCGGCTGTATCCCCAAGAAATTCATGGTCTACGCCAGCGAATTCTCGTCCTACTTCAAGTCGGCCGCCGACTTCGGCTGGTCGGTGGCGAAGCCGAAGTTCGACTGGCCGACGTTCCTGGACCGCAAGGACGTGGAGATCGACCGCCTGTCGGGGGTCTATGTCGCCAATCTGCGCAACGCCGGGGCCGAACTCCTCCATACCCGCGCCACTCTGACTGACGCCCACACCATCGCCCTTGCCGGCGAGAACAGGTCGGTCACGGCCGAGAAGGTGCTGATCGCCACCGGCGCTCGGCCGGTTCTGCCGGACGACGTGCCGGGCGTGGAGCACGCCATCACCTCCAATGAGGCCTTCCACTTCAAGACGCTGCCAAAGCGAATCCTGATCGCCGGCGGCGGCTATATCGCCACCGAGTTCGCCGGAATCTTCAACGGCCTCGGCGTCGAGACCACCCTGGTCTACCGCGGGCCGATCGTGCTGCGCGGCTTCGATGACGACGTGCGCGCCCATGTGACGCGCGAGATGGAGCGGCGCGGGGTGAGGATCATCACCGGCGCCCGTCACGACAGCATCGAGAAGACTGGCGCGGCGCTGGTGAGCCATCTTTCCAACGGCCACGACGTCGAGGCCGACGCCATCCTCTTCGCCATCGGCCGCGCGCCCAATACCGAGGGCCTGGGCCTGGAAGCGGCCGGGGTGACGCTCAACGAGCGTGGCGCGGTGAGCGTCGACGACTATTCGCGGACCGCGGCGACCAATATCTGGGCGGTGGGCGATGTCACCGACCGTATCAATCTGACGCCGGTGGCCATCCGCGAGGCCGCGGCCTTCGCCAACACCGAGTTCGGCGGCCGGCCGACACGCTTCGACCACGAGATGGTGGCCAGCGCCGTCTTCACCCAGCCGCCGGTGGGATCGGTTGGCCTCACCGAGGCGCAGGCGCGGACGGGCGGGCGCAAGGTGACCATCTACAAGTCGGTGTTCCGGCCGATGAAGGCCACCTTCCACGGCGGCGAGGAACGCATGCTGATGAAGCTGGTGGTCGACACCGCCAGTGAGCGCCTGCTCGGCTGCCACATCGTCGGACCCGACGCCCCCGAGATGATTCAGATGGCCGCCGTCGCCCTCAAGATGGGCGTGACCAAGCCACAGTGGGACGATACTTGCGCCGTCCATCCGACGGCGGCGGAGGAGCTAGTCACCATACGCGAGCCATTCACGCCGGTGGGGGTCTGACAGTACGGTCAGGAGGGCTGAACGGCTCGAACGTTCGAGGCCGTCATCCCGTTCTGCGCGGCCCAGGCGGCCAGGGGCGGCGGCAGGCTGTTGGGCTGGGCGCCGAAGACCTGGAAGGTCGTGGGCGGCGGCGCGGGCGGCGACCCGCTGGGCGGGCCGGCGGGCGCCGCGGACCAGTGGGTGATCATGATGACCACGGCGGCGGCGCCGGTCCGGGCGTCGATGGCGTAGGCGGTGTTGTTGCCGGGAAAGCCGCAGTCGTGCGAGGCGCAGCCCGTGCCGAAATAGAAACCGCCCTGGAGCTCGATGGGGACGACGGTCTGCAAACGGCCGGTGAAGCTGGCGAGATTGGTCTTGTCGCCGGTGAGCGCGGCCGGGAACAGGCCGATGTACGGCGGCTTGAGCACCGCGTCGGAATACTGGTTGTTAAGAGCGGCGAGCTGGGCGGGTGAGACCGTGGGGGGCGCGGGAGCCGGCGCGGCTACGGGCGGGGCCTGTGCGGCTACTGGCGTTGTTGTTAGGGTCGAAGCGACGTTGGCGGCCCCGCCGCCCGCCCGCGAAGCCGGACCGCAGGCCGCTAGTCCCGCGCAGGCCATCAAGACCCCTGCGACTCTGCGTTTCATGGCCGGCGCTCCTCTGGAACCCTGGCCGACGACAGCGCCATGGTGACGCTTGCGCGAGGGGCGGGTGTGGTTCAGGTCCGATTGGACTGAGGATGGCCGCGGTCGCGGTTACAGAAATGGGACTTCTCCGATGAAGGCGCTCGTCCTGATCCTTGCGCTGGGCCTCGCCGCTGGAGCGGCGCCGGCGCAGAACGCGCCCAGCGAATGGAGCAAGTCACTGGTGGTGGGCGACTGGGCGCTGGCGGCGGAAAACGCCGACGCGGTGGTCTTCGCCAAGGAGGCCAACCCAAAGTTCGGTCCGCAGGGATTCCACCGCATTTCGGTGCGCTTCGAATTTGCCGCGCCGCAAACACCGGAGGGCGCCAAGCCGTACCTCTCGATGCTGGTGCTGACCGAGTTCGACTGCGCTCAGCGGCGCACGCGCAACGTCCAGGCGACCGCCTTCACCCACCGCAATCTCTCCGGACCGCTGGGAGAGCCGCAGCAAGGGCCGCCCGACTGGAAGCCGGTTGACGATGGCTCCATCGCCGCCATTCTGGAGAAGCACGCCTGCACGGACTAGGGACGTGGCGGGGCGATTTTGCCTTTCCCGCGGGGTTGGTCTAATCCCGCGCCTCTCTGGAGCAGGCCGATGACCGAGCGGTGGGCGCCCGGCTCGTGGAGAGCCCGGGTCGCCAGACACATTCCGAGCGACTATCCCGACCCCGCCGCCCTGGCGCGGGTGGAGGGAGAGCTCGCGCGCATGCCGCCGCTGGTGTTCGCCGGCGAGGCGCGGCGCCTCAAGCACCTGCTGGGCGAGGTTTCCGCCGGTCGCGCCTTCCTGCTGCAGGGCGGCGACTGCGCCGAGAGCTTCAAGGAGTTCTCGGCCGACAATATCCGCGACACCTTCCGCCTGATCCTGCAGATGGCGGTGGTGCTGACATTCGCCGGCGGCAAGCCGGTGGTTAAGGTGGGCCGCATGGCCGGGCAGTTCGCCAAGCCCAGGTCGGAAGCGATCGAGACCATCGGCGGCGTCACCCTGCCATCCTACCGCGGCGACATCATCAACGGCATGGACTTTGAGCCGGCCGAGCGCGCGCCGGACCCCGAGCGGCTGATGAAGGCCTATTCGCAGTCGGCCGCGACCCTCAACCTGCTGCGCGCCTTCGCCGGCGGCGGCTATGCCGATCTGCACAATATCCATCGCTGGACGTTGGGTTTCGTCGAAGGCAGCCCGCAGGGCGCGCGCTACAGCGAGCTGTCGGACAAGATTAGCGAATCCCTGGCCTTCATGGAGGCCATCGGGGTGACGCCGGCCAGCCACCCCGACCTGTCGCGGGTGGAGTTCTTCACCTGCCACGAGGCCCTGCTGTTGGGTTTCGAAGAGGCGCTGACCCGCGTCGATTCCACCTCTGGCGACTGGTACGACGTCTCGGCCCATCTGCTGTGGATCGGCGAGCGCACACGCCAACTCGACGGCGCTCATGTGGAGTTCGCCCGCGGGATCAAGAATCCCATCGGCGTGAAGGTCGGCCCGACCCTGGAGGCCGACGATCTGCTGGCGCTGATCGACGCGCTCAATCCGGCCAACGAACCCGGGCGGCTGACGCTCTACGGCCGCTTCGGGTCGGACAAGATCGCCCAGCGCCTGCCGGGTCTGATGGCGGCCACCCAGCGCGAGGGCAAGGCGGTGGTGTGGGCGATCGATCCCATGCACGGCAACACCCTCAAGGCCGCCAACGGCTACAAGACGCGGCCGTTCGACCGCATCCTGTCGGAGGTGCGCAGCTTCGTGGAGATCGCCCAGTCGGAGGGCGTGCATCCGGGCGGGGTGCATCTGGAGATGACCGGGCGCAACGTCACCGAATGCACCGGCGGGGCGCGGGCTCTGACCGAGGGCGACCTTGGCGACCGCTATCACACCCACTGCGATCCGCGCCTCAACGGCGAGCAGGCCCTGGAGCTAGCCTTCCTGGTGGCTGAGAAGCTGAAGGCCCAGCGCACGCAGAGCTTCACCCAGGCGGCGGAGTAGCCGCCCAGCCCTCCAGGTCCGCCAGGGCGCGCAGGCTCGTGGCGCGCTTGCGTTCGCGGCCGCGCTCGCCGCGGACCCGGCGGGGTGAGCCCGGTTCCCGGGGCGGGGCCTCCATGGGCGGCAGCAGGCCGTAGTTGATGTTCATCGGCTGGAAGGAGCCGGCGCCGCCGGCGAGATGCCCGCCGGTGATGTGGGCGACGAGGGCGCCCAGGGCCGTGGTCGGCGGCGGCAGGTCGAGGTCGCGCCCGAGGAGTTCGGCCGCGGCCAGGCGGCCGGCGAGAAGGCCGATGGCGGCGCTCTCCACATAGCCCTCGACGCCGGTGATCTGGCCGGCAAAGCGCAGACGCGGCTCGGCCTTCAGGCGCAGGCGCGCATCGAGCACCCTGGGGCTGTTCAGGAAGGTGTTGCGGTGCAGTCCGCCCAGGCGGGCGAAGACGGCGTGCTCCAGGCCCGGGATGGTGCGGAAAATCTCGGTCTGGGCGCCGTGTTTCAGCTTGGTCTGGAAGCCGACCATGTTCCACAGGGCGCCGATGGCGTTGTCCTGGCGCAGCTGGACCACGGCCCAGGGCTTATCGTCCGGCCGGTGCGGATTGGTCAGGCCGACCGGCTTCATCGGTCCGAAGCGCAGGGTCTCGCGGCCGCGCTCGGCCATGACCTCGATGGGCAGGCAGCCGTCGAAATAGGGCGTGCCCTCCCACTCCTTGAACTCGGTCTTGGGACCGGCCAGGACGGCGTCGATGAAGGCGTCGTACTGGCTCTTGTCCATGGGACAGTTGATGTAGGCGGCGGCGTCGCCGGCCGGACCCTCCTTGTCGTAGCGCGACTGGCGCCAGGCCGCCGACATGTCGATGGTCTCGGCGTGGACGATGGGGGCGATGGCGTCGAAGAAGGCCAGGGCCTCGGCGCCCGTCAGTCCCGCGATAGCCTCGGCGAGGGCCGGGGAAGTGAGGGGGCCGGTGGCGACGATAACATTGTCCCACGCGGCCGGCGGCAGCCCGGCGATCTCCCCGCGCTCGATCTCGATCAGGGGATGGGCGCTGATCGCCCGGGTGACGGCTGCGGAGAAGGCTTCGCGGTCGACGGCCAGCGCCCCGCCTGCCGGAACCTGGTGGGCGTCGCCGCTGGCCATGACGAGGGAGCCGAGACGGCGCATTTCGGCGTGCAGCAGGCCGACGGCGTTGTGCTCGAAATCGTCTGAGCGAAAGGAATTGGAGCAGACCAGCTCGGCGAAGCCGTCGGTCTGATGCGCCGCCGTGCCGACTAGTGGGCGCATCTCGTGCAGAGTCACCGGCGCGCCGGCGCCGGCCGCCTGCCAGGCCGCTTCGCAGCCAGCCAGGCCCGCGCCGACGATGTGGATCCGTGCTTCAGTCATGGGCGCGGACCCTTAAACCCGACCCTCCGCGCGCGGAAGTGGCGCCGGGGCCGGTTTTGCCCTTATTGTGAACCGCTAGCAGGCCTTGGGGGGCGAATCGGATGGCAAGTTTCAACATCGAGGACTCCGCCTTCGCGGGCGTGGGCCTCCTCGGTCGACGACCGGTTTCGGCCCTTGTCTGGGCCCTCCTGTGGGCAGTGTTGGTAGCGCTGATCACCATTCCCTTCATGGGCGTGCTGGCCGATTTCGTCACGACGGCGTTCCGCTCGGGCCCGCAGGCCGATCCCAGGGCGATTCTTCCCTTGATGGGGGGACTCGGGGCGTTCGTGCTTCTCGGTTGGATCTTCAGTCTAGCCTTCGGTGCGGTGATATCGTGCGCGGTCTATCGCGCGATCCTGACCCCCGACGATTCGGCCTTCGCCTACCTGCGCCTGGGCGAGCGCGAGATCATGGTGCTGCTGGTCAATTTCGTGAAGTTCGTCGTCCTCGTCGCGGCCAGCTTCGCCATGGGCATAGTGCTGGCGATCTTCATGTTCGCGGCCATGGCCGGCGGACAAGGCGTGGGCAGCCTGGTCAACGTCCTCGGCCGGATCGTCGTCCAGGGCGTCATCTTCTGGCTGCAGCTCCGCCTGTCCCTGGCCGGTCCCATGACTTTTTCGGAGGGCAAGTTTCGTCTGTTCGAATCCTGGACGGCGACCAAAGGCCTCACTCTGCGCTTGCTCGTGGTGGGGATCATCCTCGCCCTGATCGTGCTGGTGGTCTATCTGGCCCTCGTGACCGTGGGCGCGCTCGTGGGCGTCGGCCTGTGGAACAGCGCGCCGCGGCCGGCTGACATCCAGAGCCTGCTGGCCCAGCCCTCGTCGGTATGGATGTCGGCGCTGGCGCCGTTCATCACGCTCGGCGTGTTTCTGGTGATCATCGGCGGGGCGATCCTGACGCCGATCCTGAACGCGCCCTGGGTTCACGTCTACCGCACCCTGGCCGGTGGCGGCGCCGACGCCGCCGAGACGTTCTCGTGAAGCGGGGGGGAGGCGTGTCATGAGCACCATATCCATCGGCGAGTCGATCGGCGAAGGCTTCCGCCTGATCGGCAAGCGGCCCGTCGCGGTGCTGGTCTGGGGGCTGGCGCGGACCGCGCTCGCGGCCGGAATGTTCTCCCTGCTGGCACCCTTCTATCTGTCGTTCTTCAAGCAGATATCCGAGCGGGCCGCCGCCCAGGCCGCCGGCGCGGCGCCCCAGCCGCCGGACCTCGGGCCTATCCTGGCCATGCAGGGCGCCAGTTCGCTCATCTCTCTCGTCAGCGCCTTCGTGGGCGCGATCCTGTTCTGCGCCATCACCCGGGCGGTGCTGTTCCCCGAGAAACGCGCCTACGCCTACATGCGGGTGGGCGCGCCGGAGCTGTTCCTGTTCCTGCTGATCTTCGGCGCGTCGATCGCGGCGGGCATCGCCATGGTGATCGCCATGGTGCCGATCGTCCTGATCGCCGGGATCGCGCTCGCCGCCCACGCGGCGGTGGTGGGCATAGCCGCGGGCGTGTTCGGCGGCATGGCCGTTTTCGCGCTCGCCCTGTGGGTGGCGTGTCGCTTCTCCCTGATTGGACCGATGATGGTCCAGGACGGCAAGTTCCACTTCGCCGACGCCTGGGCGCTCACCAAGGGCTACGCCGGGACCCTGTTCCTGATCGGGCTGCTGCTGTTCGTGGTGGTGATGATCATCGAGAGCGTGATTGGCGTGGTGGCCCTCGCCCTCGGGCTTGGCTTCCTTGGCCAGGCCGCCGGCGGGCTCGGCAACCTGCAGACCTTCTTCAACCGTCCGCCGGCCGAGCTCCTGGCCAGCCTGGAGCCGGCGCTGATCGTGATCGCCGTGCTGTCCATCCCGCTCAACGGCGCGTTCCAAGCGATCATGGTCGCGCCGTGGGCCAGGGCCTATCGCGACCTCGCCCAGCCCGACGTGTCGGCGACCTTCGCCTGATCGAGGATTGCCCGACGTGAGTTTCGTATTTGGCGGCGTCGTCGCGGCGGCGCGGTTCTTGCCGGTTGCGTGGCGCGCTTCGTGGGCGGCGCTGGTGCTCGCTGGCGTGGCCGTGGCGCTAGCGCTCGCGGGCGGTGGCGGATGGTGGCTGGCGATGGCCCTACTAGCGCTCATCGCCCGCGGCGGCCTGTGGCGCCTGGCGCTCGGCGTGGGCCAACCCGGCCCGGGAGGCTTGCAGTGGGGGCGGATCGAGGGGTGGCTGGCCGCCGTGTGGGCCCTGACCGCGTTGTTCCTCGCCATCCTTGGAATGTTGCTGCTGGTGGTCCTGTTGTGCTGCGCCTACGCCGCCGCCTCGGCCGGGCGTGGATTCGACCCAGCTCAGGTCGTCACCTGGGCCTCGGCGATCGACGGGCGGGGGCGCGTGCTGCTCGGCGTCGTGTCCGCGATCGGCGGCGGAGCGCTGACCTGGGCGGCGCTCAGAACCTCCCTGGCTGAGGCGGCGAGCGTCGCCCGCGACCGGGTGCAGGTGCTGGCGGCCTGGCCGCTCACGCGCGGCCGCACGCTCGGCCTGCTGGCCGCCAATCTGGCGATCGCCGCGCCGGCGATCGGCGCCGTGTTGGTGCGGCCCGCCGGCCCATCCTCCTGGCCCTGGGCCCTCCTGGCGGCGGCCGCCGTGGTCGGCCTGTGGCTTCCCATGAACGTCGGACTCATGGCCTATGGCTTCGAGGCCTCGAACCGACGATGAAACCCCTTTCTGCATATGAGGCCGCGGGCGAGGGCTTTCGCCTGATCCGGCGCGAGCCCCGGGCCATGGCGGCCTGGACGCTGCTGTGGTTTGTCACCTTCTCGGCCGCGGCCTGGATCGTCGCCGTCAGCCGGCCGATCGCGCCGGTCCGGCCGGCGCGGGCGGATACGCTGGGCGCGGTGGCCGACAAGTTCGGCCCCTTCGGCGGCCTGCTTATCTGCCTGTTCCTTCTCGTCTGGCTGATGACCGTGGTGGCGGCCTTCCGCGCCGTGCTGCGGCCGGCCGAACGGCGTTGGAGTTTTCTGCGCCTGGGCGCCGACGAATTGCGGCTGGGCATCCTCACGGCCGTGGCCTTCCTGGTGGCGATTCCACTGGGCGGGGCCCCGGCGTCGCTGGTGTTCATCCTGGCCAATCCGTTCATGCGCTTCCTGCCGGAGGCGACGCGCGACATCGCCGGGGTTGGGGTATTGGCCACCGTGTGGCTGGACGTGTGGCTGGGCGTGCGGCTGTCGCTGATCGCGGTGGAGACCTTCTCCGAGCGCCGCTTTCACCTGACCGCCTATTGGCCGGTGACGCGAGGACGTTTCTGGTACCTGCTCGGCTGCTACTTCATGTTCTTCCTGACCCTGCTCGGCCTGACGGTGATCTTCATCCCCGTCGTGGGCCTGCTCTCCAGCGCCGGCGCCGCTGGCATCGGGGCAGGGGACGTGCTGCGGCGCGGGGGAATATTGTTGCAGGCGGGGGCGCTGACGGCGCTGATTTCGATCTTCTGGACACTGACGTCGACGCTGTTCTACGCCACGCAGGCCCATGCTTTCCGGGCCATTGTCGGCGAGGGCCGTGACGGCGTCGCGCCAGCCTGACGGGCCGGCGTTTGGGGTATTCGGGTTCATGGCGGAGGGTTGGTCAATGATAAAATCGATGTGCCTGCTGGCGGGCGTGACGGCGGTCTGGTTCCTGGCGGGCGGCGCCCAGGCTCAGCTCAGCGGTGAGGCGCGATCGAGGTTCCTGGCTGGATTCCGCCCCGCCTGCCTGCGCAATCTGAGAGATGACGAGCGCCTGGCCGGCGTCTTGAACAGCACGCGGGTCAGCCTGTGTTCCTGCGCCGGGCCACGCATAGCCGCCACCCTCGATCTATCCGTGGCGTCGTCGATGGCCACGCGGTCGGCTGAAGAGCGGCAGGCATGGTTTGCCGAGATCGGAGCCGATGCGATTGAATATTGCATCCAGCGGCGCGGCGGATTCATGCCCGGCATGTCGGTCACGCCCAACCACTAGGCCGAAACCTGACTCCGATCAGGCCTTCGCGCTCGGCCGGGCGCTGACGCGGGCATGCCAAGCCGCGAGCTTGGTGAGCGCCGGGTCGAACGGCAGGCCGATCCAATGGGCGAAATCGATCGTGGAGAGGGCGCAGATGTCGGCCAGGGTGAAGGCCTCTCCGGCGAGAAAGGCGCGTCCGTCCAGTTCGCGGTCGAGCCATCGTTGCGCCGCGGCCACGGCCTCGCGATTGGATTCGCCGAAGTCCTTGTACTGAGTGAGTAGCGCCGCCGTGTACGGATGGGCGTGGCGCCAGAAATTGGCCACTGGCTGGGTCAGGACGAACTCGATGCGGCGCACCCACATGTCGACATGCGCCTTCTCGACCGGTGTGCTCCCAAAGAGCGGCGGCAGGGGCTGAATCTCCTCGAAATAGCGGCAGATGGCCACGGTCTCCGAGATCGTCGTGCCGTCGTCGAGGACCAGGGTCGGCACCTGGCCGAGGGAATTGCGCGCCCGGTGCTCGTCGGACTTGTGCTCGCGCTTGCGGAGGTCGAGCGGCGTTTCGGGAAGGTCGATCCCCTTCTCAATCAGGAACATCCGCACCCGACGCGGATTGGGCGCCGGCATCGGCGCGCCGTAAAGCTTCATTCACGTCCCTCCCAGAGGCGTTCGGTCAGGCGGCCCAGCCGCCGCCGAGCGCCTTGTAAAGCGAAACGAGGTCTTCGGCCGACTGAGCGTCGGACTGAGCGAGTTGGTCGCGAGCGTTGAGAAGGGTGTTTTCGGCCGTGTAGACATTGAGGAAGGTCACGAGGCCGACGCGATATTGGTCCCGAGCGATGGTCAGGGAATTGGCGGCGGCGTCCACGGCGCGGGCGAGCTGGGCGCGGCGCGCCTCCTCGGAGCGGTGGCGGGCGAGGGCGTCCTCGGCGTCTCGCAGGGCGCCGAGAACCGCGCCGCGATAGGCGATCCGCGCCTGGTCCGCCTGTTCCCTGGCTTCGCCGATCGCCGCCCGCGTCTTGCCGGCCGAAAACAGCGGCGCGGTCACCAGACCTGCCCCCGCTGAGGTGAAGGTCTGGTTGGAAAACAGATTGTCCAGCGAGGGTCCGGCGAAGCTGGCCAGGCCGAGGAGGTCGACCTTGGGATAGAGATTGGCGGTCTGGACGCCGATCTCGGCGTTGGCGGCGGCGAGCTTGCGTTCCGCCTCGCGGATGTCCGGGCGGCGTTGCAGCAGATCGGACGGCAGGCCGATGGGAAGTTCAGGCGATGGCGCGGGTAGGCCGTCGCGACGGGCCAGCGTGGGTTCGAGCGTCTCCGGCGTCTCGCCGAGCAGCACCGCGATCGCGTGAATCTCCGTGCGTTCCTGAGCCTCGAGCTGGCGAATCTGAGCCGCGGCGGCCGTCGTGGCGCCCGTCTGCTGATTGACGTCGAGGTTGGTGACGAAGCCGGCCTGGCGACGGGCCGCTATGAGGTCGCCGATATCCTTCTGCCTCGCCAGTTCGGCCTCAGCCAGGGCGATGCGGGTCTGGACCTCGCGCAAGGTTAGGTAGTCGGCGGCGACCTCGGCGGTCAGCGTCACCTCGCCATCACGCCTGGCCCAGACGGCGGCTTCGCTGTTGGCCTTGGCTTCCTGGATCTGCCGGCGCACACCGCCGAAAAGATCGAGCTCCCAGGTGGCGTCGAAGCCCGCGGAGTAGAGATTGAGGTGACCCGGAAGAGCTAGGCCCTGGGCGGCCGATGACCCGCCCGTCGACGAGGCCCCAGACCCGCGATCCGAGTTCAAGGTGAGCGCGCTGCCGGTCGCATTCGCCGACGGCCACTGCGCGGCCCCAGCGACCTTCTCCTCGAACCGCGCCTGGCGAACGCGCGAGGCGGCGGCCTCGAGATCCAGGTTGCCGGCCAGGGCCCGCTCTATGAGGCCCTGGAGTACGGGATCGTGGAACTGGAGCCACCATCTGGAGAGATCGGCCTCCGAGACCGGCGGCTGCGCGCTCGCGGAATCGCCGAACTCGCTGAAGGCCGGTGGCGTGGGAACTTCGGGGCGGTGGTAGTTGGGGCCGACCGTGCAGGCGGCGAGCGCCGAAAGGCAGACGGCGACGATGGCGCGGGCGGCGTTCAATGTCCAGCTCCGGCCGGCGCGGCGCCGCCCTTGCGCACCTGCATCAGCAGCAGCAGCGGAATGCAGGCGAAGACCACGATCATGAGCGTGTGAAAGACGTCGATATAGGCCAGCATCTGCGCCTGGCGGCCGAGCTGCCGGTAAAGGTTGGCGAGGGCCAGGCTCTGGGCGTCCGCCGCCGATTGGCCAAAGTCCCGCAGCCGTCCCGCCGCTTGCGAAAGTCCGAGCGTATAGTTGGGGTTGAGCGGATCGAGGTGCTCGACGAGACGGGCCTGATGCCATTGGCTGCGCTGGGCGAGCATGGTCTGGACCGAGGAGATTCCAATCGTGCCGCCGAGGTTGCGCGCCACGTTCATCATCGCCGAGGCCTGGTTGCTCTCGTTGGGCTTGAGGCCGACGTAGGCGACGGCGTTGATCGGCACGAACAGGAACGGCAGCCCGATGGCTTGGTACATGCGGGCGAAGGCAGCGTCGCTGAACGCGAGGTTGGTGTTGAGGTGGCTCATGTTCCACAGAGCCAGGCCCTGGACGACGAAGGCCCCGCCGATCAGCAAGCGCGGATCGACCTTGCCGGAAAGGGCGCCGCTGATCGGCATGGCGATGATGGTCGCCACGCCCCCGGCCGTGAGGGCCAGGCCGGCGTCGGTGGAGGAATAGCCCATCACCACCTGCAAAAGCTGGGGGATGAACAGGGTAGTGCCGAACAGGATCAGTCCGGTGAGCATCAGGAAAATGCTGGCGACACCGAAATTGCGCCGCCCGAACATGGCGATGGGGACGATCGGCTCCTTGCGCGTCAGCTCCCACGGGATGAAGCACAGCAGCGCCAGCGCGGCGACAACCGCCGTGGTGACGATGGTCGACGACGAGAACCAGTCGTCGGTCTGGCCGCGGTCGAGGGTAATCTCCAGGCAGCCGAAGAACAGCGCCACCAGGATGAAACCCAAGAAGTCTATGCGGAGCCCCCGCTCCAGGAGCTTGGCGCGGTCGCGCCTCAAGGCGATCGGCTCGTCGACCATGGTGTAGACGAGGAATAGCGACAACGCCCCCACCGGCACATTGATCAGGAAGCACCAGCGCCAGGAGGCGTTGTCGGTAATCACCCCGCCCAGGATCGGCCCGACGATGGGGCCGACGATCACCACCAGGCCATAGGCGGCGAAGGCCATGCCGCGTTTGCTGGGCGGGAAGGTGTCGACCATCATCGACTGCTCCACGGCCGCCAGCCCGCCGCCGGCCGCGCCCTGGATAACGCGGGCAAGGATCAGCGTGCCGAGGTTCGGGGCCATGCCGCAGGCGAGCGAGGCCACGGTGAAGAGGGCCACGGAGATCATGTAGTAGCGCTTGCGGCCGATGACGTTGGCCAGCCAGCCGGAGATCGGGATGATGATCGCTGTCGACACCAGGAACGAGGTGCTGACCCAGGTGGCCTCGTCGTAGCTCGTCGCCATGGCCCCGGCGATGTGGTTGAGGGCGACATTGACGATCGAGGCGTCGAGGGTGGTCATGAAGGTGGCGATCGAGATCACCCCGATGATGGTCCACGGATTGCGCTTGCCGGCGACCGAGCGCTCGGCCGTCCAACCCGCGTCCATGCCGATGGCGGGCGAGGTGGCCCCGGCCATGGTCAGCGCACCCGGACCGTGGGTGTCACCGACATCCCCGGCCCCAGCAGGCAATCGCGCGGAGCCTCGTCGAACATGATCTTCACCGGCACGCGCTGCACCACCTTGACGTAGTTGCCGGTGGCGTTCTCGGGCGGGAGCAGGCCGAACGCCTGGCCGGCGCCGCGCTGGATCGAGTCGACATGGCCGCGCAGGTGGTCTTCGGGGCAGGCGTCGACCTTGATCGACACGCTCTGGCCCGGGCGCATCAGCTTGAGCTGGGTTTCCTTGAAATTGGCGGTGACCCAGACGGTGAGGGGGACGATGGCCAGCACCTGGGTTCCGGGCTGGACGTAGTCGCCCACGGCGACCGACTTGGCGGTCACATGGCCCGCGACAGGCGCGACGAGACGGGTGTAGCCGAGCTGTACGTCGTTTTCATCGAGCTGGGCCTGGGCCGCGTTCACCGCTTCCTTGGCCGCGGCGATCTGCGTGCGCGCGGCGGATATCTCGGCGAAGCGGGAGTCTGCGGCCCTGGCGGCGGCGTCCCGCTGGGCCGCGGTCTGCCGAGCGGTCGCGGTCGCCTGGTCGATCTGCTGCTGAGAGACCGCCAGCGGATTGAGAGCGGCCAGCCGGCGATAGCGGGCGAGGTCCGCGGCGGCGTTCTCGGCCGGGGCCCGGGCGGCGACGAGGTCGGCTTGCGCCTGTCGCCAGGCCGCTTCGTCGATGGCGATCTGGGCGATCGCGTTGTCGGACTGGGCGCCGGCCTGGGCCTTCTGCGCCTTGGCCTGGGCGACGCGTGCTGTGACGTCGGCCGAGTCGATGGCGAGCACGCCCTGACCCGCCTGGACGAGCTGATTGTCGCCGACCGTCACCTCGGTCACCCGGCCCGCGGCCTGGGGCGCGAGGCGCACGATGTGGGTGTCTATGAAGGCGTCGTCGGTGGATTCGAAGTTGCGCGCGTTCAGCCACCACAGGATGGCGCCGATCGCCACGACCAGGAGGATGACGATCGCGATGACGAGCAGAAGGGGCCGTCGGCTGCGCGGCGCAGCCGTGCTGGGAGGGCCAGCGCCAGGTTCAGGTTCGTCGGCCATGCCCGTCCCCCGTCGCTCGCCCAACGGGCGCCGAGTCCCGCGAAGCTAACACCCTAGCCAGAGCCGGGTTCCAGCGGAAGGCTCGCGGGACGCGCGCCTCAGCCGCCGATATAGGCCTCGATCCGCCAGCCGTCGGGATCGAGGGTGAAGGCGGCGTAGTAGGGATGAGTGGACTGATATTCCGGACGCAGGCCGGGGGGGCCGTTGTCGGCGCCGCCATGGGCGAGGGCGGCGGCGTGAAATGCGTCCACGGCCGCGCGATCGGGCGCATCGAAGCAGAAATGCACGCCCGAGCCCGGATGAGGGGCCGGGACGTGTTCGGTCTCGGCGATCCACAGCTCGGGCTTGTCGGCGCCATAGGCCATGTAGCCCTGGCCGGCGAACACCTGCCGGTAGCCGAGGGGCGCCAGCGCCGCGTCATAGAAACGCCGGGCGCGCTCGAGGTCGGCGACGCCGATGGAGACGTGGTTGATCACGACGGGGAGCCTGGGCTCGGCGCCGGCTCCGGCGAAAGCGCGTTGGAGACCTCCCTCCAGCGCCCGCCCTTTTCTTTCTGCAGATGGACGATGGCCCCGACACAGGCGTTGGGCCCTTGGCATAGGCTGTCCTGAACCAGGGCGTCACGGCCATCGGCGCTGACGATCGGCAGAGATAGCGCGAGGACATTGGCGCCGTAGGTCGGCAGGGCGACGATATCAGGGTCAACCTGGGTCACGCGCGCGACGGCGTCGTCGCCGCTGGAGATTCGCGCCTTGGTCAGTTCCGCCTGCAGACCCGGACAGGAATCGAATACGCCCTGGGCGGGCAGGCTGAGGAGGGCGTCGGCAAGAGGCTGGGGCGGCGGCGCGCCGGACCAGTCAGCCTGCAGCAGGGTGTCGGTGGTGTAGGTCTTGGTCTCGGCGGAGTCGGGAGTCGCGGCGACGACGAGCGGCGTTGGATGCTTGCCCTGTTTGGCGAAGCCGAGGATCAGATCCAGAGCCGCCGCGCAGGCGGGGGTTTGCGCATCGGCGGCGAGGGCCAAGCTGGGCGCCCCCGCAGCGCAGACGACAAGGGCGACGAATCCGACGCGTATCCACATAGACTAGGCACTTACCTTCGCCCGCTTAGGTTTGGCCAGAGCCGCCGTGCGTTCGGCCTGGCGCGCGAGGAGCTCGGCGAGGTAGCGGCCGGTCCAGCTGGCCTTGTCGGCGGCCACGGTTTCCGGCGTTCCGACGGAGACGATCTCGCCGCCGCCGTCGCCGCCTTCGGGACCGAAATCGACGATCCAGTCGGCCGTCTTCACCACGTCGAGATTGTGCTCGATGACGACCACGGTGTTGCCCTGGTCGACCAACTCGTGCAGCACCTCGAGCAACTTGCGCACGTCCTCAAAGTGCAGGCCGGTGGTCGGCTCGTCGAGGATGTAGAGCGTGCGACCGGTGGCCCGCTTGGACAGCTCCTTGGACAGCTTAACGCGCTGCGCTTCGCCGCCGGAAAGCGTTGTCGCCTGTTGGCCCACCTTGATGTAGCCGAGCCCCACGCGCTTCAGCGTTTCCATCTTGTCGCGGATGGTGGGTACGGCGCGGAACATCTGCGCGGCCTCCTCGACGGTCATGTCGAGCACCTCGGCGATCGACTTGCCGCGGAACAGGATCTCCAGCGTCTCGCGATTGTAGCGGTGGCCCCGGCAGACGTCGCAGGTGACGTAGATGTCGGGCAGGAAGTGCATCTCGATCTTGATCAGGCCGTCGCCCTGGCAGGCCTCGCACCGGCCGCCCTTGACGTTGAAGCTGAACCGCCCCGGCCCGTAGCCGCGCGCCTTGGCTTCCGGCAGTCCGGCGAACCAGTCGCGGATGGCCGTAAAGGCGCCGGTGTAGGTGGCGGGGTTGGACCTGGGCGTGCGGCCGATCGGGCTCTGGTCGATATCGATGACCTTGTCGAAGTGCTCCAGCCCCTCGATGCGCTCATAGGGCGCCGGCCCGTCCGAGGCGTTGTTGAGGCGGCGCGCGGCGGCTTTGTAGAGGGTCTCGACGGTGAAGGTCGACTTGCCGCCGCCGGAAACGCCGGTGATGCAGGTGAAGGCGCCGACAGGGATCTCGGCGGTGACGTGCTTGAGGTTGTTGCCGCTGGCCCCGGTCACCCGCACCACGCGCGAGGCAGATACGGGCCGGCGGCGCTCTGGAATGGCGATCTGGCGCTCGCCGCGTAGATATTGACCGGTGAGGCTCTTCTCCGAAGCCATGACATCGGCGGGCGTCCCCTCGGCCACCACCTCGCCGCCGTGGACGCCGGCGGCAGGGCCCATGTCGATGACGTAGTCGGCGGCAAGGATGGCCTCCTCGTCATGCTCGACCACCAGCACGGAATTGCCCAGATCGCGCAGGCCCTTGAGGCTTTCGAGCAGGCGGGCGTTATCGCGCTGGTGCAGGCCGATCGAGGGCTCGTCGAGCACATAGAGCACGCCGGTAAGGCCCGAGCCGATCTGGCTGGCCAGGCGGATGCGCTGGCTCTCGCCGCCCGACAGGGTGCCGGAGGCGCGCGACAAGCTGAGATATTCCAGCCCGACGTCGACCAGGAACCGCAGCCGGTCGTTGATCTCCTTGAGGATGCGCCGGCCGATCTCGAGCTGCTTATCGGTGAGCTCGCCCTCCAGGCCGGAAAACCAGTCGCGCGCCGGGCGGATAGCCAGGGTCGAGATCTCGGCGATGTTGCGGCCGGCGATCTTGACCGCCAGGGCTTCGGGCTTGAGGCGCGCGCCGCCACACACCTCGCACGGCGTTTCCGATTGGTAGCGGCCCAGTTCCTCGCGCACCCAGCTGGAGTCGGTCTCGCGCCAGCGCCGCTCAAGGTTGGGCATGACGCCCTCGAAGGTCTTGTTGACCTCATATTTGCGGGCGTTGTCGTCGTAGACGAACTGGATCTTGTCCGAACCAGAGCCGTGGAGGACGACCGCGCGCGCCGCCTCCGGCAGCTTCCACCACGGCTCGTCCATGGAAAATCCGTAGTGGCGAGCCAGCGCCTGCAGGGTCTGGGTGTAGAGGGGCGAGGGACCCTTGGCCCAGGGCGAGATGGCGCCCTTGTGCAACGAGCGATCCTTATCAGGGACGACCAGGTCGGCGTCGAAGGCGAGCTTCATGCCGAGGCCGTCGCAGGCCGGGCAGGCGCCGGCCGGATTGTTGAACGAGAACAGGCGCGGCTCGATCTCGGCGATGGTGAAGCCCGACACCGGGCAGGCGAACTTCTCGGAAAAGATCAGCCGCCGCGGGGTCTCTTCGCCCTCGGCCTTGTCGGCCCATTCGGCCACCGCGACGCCGTCCGCGAGACGCAGCGCGGCCTCGAGGCTGTCAGCGTAGCGGCTCTCCAGGCCCGCACGGGTGACCAGCCGGTCGACCACCACGTCAATGTCGTGCTTGAAGTTCTTCTCCAGCGCCGGCGCGTCCTCGATGGCATGGTAGACGCCGTCGATCTTGAGCCGCTGGTAGCCGGCCTTCTGCCACTCAGCGATCTCCTTGCGGTACTCGCCCTTGCGATCGCGCACCACGGGGGCAAGCAGGAAGATGCGTTCGCCGTCCGGCAGGGCGGTGATCTTGTCGACCATCTGGCTGACGGTCTGGCTGACGATGGGCAGGCCCGTGGCCGGGGAATAGGGCACGCCCACGCGCGCCCACAGCAGGCGCATATAGTCGTGAATCTCGGTGACCGTGCCGACGGTGGAGCGTGGATTGCGGCTGGTGGTCTTCTGCTCGATGGAGATGGCCGGCGACAGACCCTCGATGAGGTCCACGTCCGGCTTGCCCATCAGCTCGAGGAACTGGCGGGCGTAGGCCGAGAGGCTCTCGACATAGCGCCTCTGGCCTTCGGCGTAGATGGTGTCGAAGGCGAGGCTCGACTTGCCCGAGCCAGACAGCCCGGTCAGCACGACCAGTTCGCCGCGCGGGATGTCCACGCTGACGTTCTTGAGGTTGTGCTCACGCGCGCCGCGTACGCGAAGGAATCGGCTCTGTTCGAACATGTGGCCTGGGTCGGGGAGGGTGGGTCGCTCCCAATCTAATAGATGGAGTCGCCAGCGCAGCAAGAACGAAACATGAACCTATGCGATTGCGTCCGTCAAGGCGCGCGCGGGGCGTGGCCGGATGTCCACAGCCTTTGTCCAATCAAGGCTTTGGCTGTGCATATCCTTGGCTTCTCCGCATTGCCCGGACTGACGCGTTTGCTATAAGCGCGACGCCTGCTGTCGGCGGGCGCGAAACGAATCGTTTCATGAGGCGTAAATGCAGACGTCTTCTCTTAAATTTAAGGACGAAGTCTACCGTCCGTCGGAAGACGAGCCGTTTATGAACGAGCGGCAGCTTGAGTATTTCAGAAACAAACTGCTCGACTGGAAAGACGATATCCTGCGCGAATCGCGCGAGACGGTGACGCATTTACAATCCGAGACCGAAAATCATCCCGATTTGGCCGATCGCGCCTCATCGGAAACTGACCGGGCTTTGGAGCTGCGCACGCGAGACCGGCAGCGCAAGCTGATCTCCAAGATTGACGAAGCCCTCCGCCGGATCGACGAAGGCGCCTATGGCTACTGCGAAGAGACCGGTGAGCCGATCGGCTTGGCCCGGCTGGAGGCGCGACCGATCGCCACACTGGGTGTCGAAGCGCAGGAGCGGCACGAGCGTCGCGAACGCGTCCACCGCGACGACTGACGGGCGCGGACAAAACTTAAGGAACTACCAAACTAATTCTTGACTCGCGTCGGCCTACGCAATTAGTTAGGCATATGCTTAACCAATCGGACGGCCTCGACCGCATGTTCCACGCCCTGGCCGACCCCACGCGGCGGGCCGTGGTGGCGCGGCTGGCGTCCGGTCCGGCCAGCGTCAGCGACCTGGCCCGACCGCTGGCCATGTCGCTGCCCTCGGTGGTGCAGCACCTGCAGGTGCTGGAGACCGCCGGCCTGATCCGATCCGAAAAGGCCGGCCGCGTGCGCACCTGCCGCATAGCCCCCGACTCCCTCGCGCTCGCCGAACGCTGGCTCTCAGAGCGCCGGCTTGAATGGGACACGCGCCTCGACCGCCTCGAGGCTTACCTCGCCGAAACTCCGATCACTCCCAATGGAGGACAGACATGACCCTCGACACCCTGCCCAGACTGGTCCTGAAACGGACCGTGGCCGCGCCACGCGCGCTGGTGTGGAACGCCTGGACAGATGCGGCCGCGCTGGCCCGCTGGTGGGGGCCGGCAGGCTTCGTCAATCCGGTGTGCGAGTTCGACGCCCGCCCCGGCGGGGCGATCCGGATCCACATGATGGCGCCGGACGGCGTCATCTATCCCATGGACGGCCGCATCGAGGAGATCGTCCCGCCGAAGCGCCTGGTGTTCGAGAGCGGCGCGCTGGGGCCGGACGGCCGGCGCATGTTCGACATCCTGAACATCCTCGAGCTGGAGGAGGACGGCGCCGGCACGCGCTTGACGCTCGACGTGCGCGTGACCGCGATCCACGACCCGGCCGCCGCCAACCACCTGCCCGGCATGGAGACCGGTTGGACCATGAGCCTCGAGCGTCTGGAGGAGGCCTGTATCCCGCGTCGGACGGTGTTCGGCGAGTTCACCCTCGAGCGCCGCCTGGCCGCCAGCCCGGCGCGGGTGTTCGCGGCCTTCGCGACGCCCGAGGGCAAGGCGGCCTGGTTCGTCGCGCCGGCCGGCAACTGGACGGCGATCGAGCGATCCTTCGACTGCAGGCCCGGCGGCCGTGAGCGGCTGGTCGGCCGCTGGCTGTCCGGGACGATCACGGATTTCGACGCTGTCTATCAAGATGTCGTTGCGGACCGACGCCTTGTCTACAGCTACGCCATGTACGTGAACGCCGTGCGCATCTCCGTCTCCCTGGCCCTGATCGAGGTCGAGCCGGACAGAGATGGCTCGAAGCTGACAGTGACCGAGCACGGCGCCTTCCTCGACGGCTACGACGACGCCGGATCGCGCCGGCAGGGGACATCGCTCCTGATGGATCAGCTGGAGCGGTCGCTGGCGGCGGGCTAAGCAGGTGGTGATCGTTGCAGGAGGCTCGCCCGATGACTCACACTCCCCTCGAGCTCTCCATCGAGCGTCACATCGACGCCCCGCCGCACGTGGTCTTCAAGGTGTGGACCGAGCGTCTCGAGGAATGGTGGGCGCCCAAGCCTTGGACCACCAAGGTCGTCGAACTCGACCTGCGCCCTGGCGGACGCTCGGCGATGGTGATGACCGGCCCCGGCGGGGAGACCTCGCCGATGGAAGGCGTGATCCTGGAGGTGGTCCCGAACGAGCGCGTCGTCTTCACCAACGCATTCGCGGTCGGCTGGATTCCGCAGACGCCGTTCATGGTTGGGTTTTTCGAATTCACCCCCGAAGGCGATGGCACACGCTACCGGGCCGGCGCCCGGCACTGGGACGAGGCGGCGCTGAAGCAGCACGAGGCCATGGGTTTCAACGAGGGCTGGAAGGTCGTCGCCGGGCAACTCGCGGCTCTGGCCGAGGCGGAACGAACCTAGCCGCCCGCCCCCCGGGCGCCGTATTTCACTGGCCCTCTTTTACCGGCGGCGCCGCAGGGGTGCGGTCGTGCAGATTGCCGACCGCCTTTGTGCACTTATTCAAGAATATGGAGTTGCCCAGGCGGTTCCAGTACGGGATCGGCGGAGTCGCCGAAACGTAGTCGTCGCCCTGTTTGACGATGACTTCCACCTGCGGCCAAGTCCCCGGCTTCGGTCCCTTGAACAGGAAGTCGAGCACCTGGTCGTTCGGCACCGGCGGCCCGCCGTAGTACCCCCAAGTGCTGTTCGCGGCCTGGACCTCAGCGAGCATCTTGTCCTTTTCCGTGGGGGATAGCTGGTCGTAGGCGCGACGACTGTTGACGCCGAAGGTAACGGCCGTGGACAGGGGTTTGCATCCTTCGCCGAGCCCCGATTTGTTCGGCGCCTGCCCGCCGCGGCTGAGGTTGTTGGCGATCGTCTGCTCGAACGCGGCGGTGACTTGGCAACCGTAGAGAACGACCCGATTGGGTCCGAACTGGTCCCGCCAGGCGACGAACGCGGCGTCTCCGCCGAACAGCGACTTGATGGCGGCATCGTCGTAAAAGATCGCGTTCTTCTGCCAATCCGGGCCTCGTTGCGCGCCGAGCCGGTTCTCGGAGGCGTGAACGGAGAGCACCAGCGTCCAGGGCTTGTCGATTCTTCGCGCCATTAGTTTGGCCTTGGCGTCGGTCAGGTCCGCCACCAGCACGCCACCGCCCAGATCGAGATCCGGGTCGCGCACCACGAGGTGGAAATAGGCTGTGCCAGGCTCCGGCTTCGGGGGCGCGGGTTGCTGCGAGGCGTCCTTGTCTTTCGGCCCGTCTTTCTGCTCGTCGCGCTGCAGTGACGGCCCGCTCGCGGCGTTTTGCTGAATGACGTGGGTCAATTCGTGCGCGAGCAGCCGACCTCCTGCGCCCGTGCCAGGATTGAACTGCCCAGCGCCAAAGACGATGTCGGCGCCAACAGTGTACGCCTTCGCCGAGATTTCGCGCGCCGAACGGGCGGCGCTCTCATCCGAATGCACCCGCACCTGGCTGAAGTCGTACCCGAAACGCGGTTCCATGAAGGCGCGAGCCGCCGTGTCGAGCGGTTGGCCGGGTGCGGATAGGACGTCGCCGACGAGCGGCGGCGCCGAGGTCTGCCCCCGATCGCCCGAAGCGTTGTGTTTGGCCTGCAAGCGCTCCTGAGGAAGCGTCCCCGCCTGAGACTCAGAGGCCCCTTGGCCGCAGGCGCAATCGCGTTGGAGCTGCGGCTCGGGCATGCGCATCACCGTCTCGGCGACGCGGTCCGCCTCCTGCTCATGCTCGTCTCCCGGCTCGCTGATCGTCAGCTTCGTTTGCAGCGCTTGGGGCACCCCAGCGTGGATCCGCAGCGCGGCTTGATTCCCGATCGTGCGGTCCAGGCGCCGATTCTGGCTTGCTGGCGCCGTCCGAGACATGGCGCGGTCGAGGGGCGCCAACCCTCGGGACTGATTCCGGCTTAGGGCGAAGCTTCGCATGCGCCATCTCCCCACAGGGTGACAGGCGCACTGTTCACCCGCTGACTGGAACAACGCAAGCTGTCTCTCCGAGCAGGCTGAACGAACGTCGCGGCCGTTGTCGACGCTCCGCCGTTCCCTCTCGTCGGCGAAGCGGATAAGAACCGGCGCCATGCGCACCGGCCGCCTCGCCATCGCCGCCGTTCAGGCCAATCCCAAGGTCGGCGACATCGCCGGCAATGAGACCCTGGCGCGCGCCGCGATCGCCGAAGCCTCGGCCCTGGGCGCCGACATCGCCGTGTTTTCCGAGCTGTTCCTGATCGGCTATCCGCCGGAGGATCTGGCGTTGAAGCCCGCGGCGGTGAAGCGTTGCGTCGAGGCGTTGCATCGTCTGGCGCCGGTCACGGCTAAGGGCTGCGCCGCCTTGGTCACCCTGGCCTGGCCGCATGCCGACGGCCGCCCGCGCAACGCCATCGCCCATCTGGCCGAGGGTGAGGTCAAGGACGTCGCCTTCAAGATCGACCTGCCCAACTATGGCGTCTTCGACGAGAAGCGCATCTTCGCCGCCGGGGAGACGCCGCTGCTGTTCGATCTGGGCGGCGCGCGCATCGGAGCGCCGGTCTGCGAGGACATCTGGGGGCCAGGACCGAGCGCGCAACTTAAGGCCGGCGGGGCAGAGATCCTGCTCGTCCCCAATGGCTCACCCTACCGGCGCACGGCCGACGACGAGCGCCTGGCGGTGGCTCGCGCGCGAGTGGCGGAGACGGGCTTGCCGCTGGTCTATGTCAATCAATTCGGCGGCCAGGATGAGCTGGTGTTCGATGGGGCCTCGTTCGCCCTGGGCGCCGATGGCGAATTCGCCATGCGCCTGCCGATGTTCGAGGAAGCCCTGGCGCTCTCGGTATGGGAAAAGCGCGCCGGCGTCTGGACCTGCGCCGACGCACCCATGGCCGACTGGCCGAGCGGACCGGAAGAAGTCTATCGGGCCATGGTCATCGGCCTGCGCGACTATGTCCGCAAGTCGGGCTTCAAGGGCGTGTTGCTCGGCCTCTCCGGCGGCGTCGATTCGGCCCTGTCGCTGGTGGTCGCCCGCGACGCCCTGGGGCCCGAAGCGGTGCGGGCCTATATGCTGCCCTCGCGCTACACCAGCCGGGAGAGTCTGGAAGACGCCGCCGGCTGTGCGGCCGCCTGTGGCGTCGCGTTGGAGGAAATCGCCATCGCCCCGGGTGTCGAGGCGCTTGACGCCATGCTGGCCAAACCGTTCGCCGGCATGAAGCCCGACCTCACCGAGGAAAACATCCAAGCCCGCCTGCGCGGCGTGACCCTGATGGCGCTGTCCAACAAGCTCGGCTTGATGCTGCTGACCACCGGCAATAAGTCGGAGATGGCGGTCGGCTACGCCACCCTCTACGGCGACATGTGCGGCGGCTACAATGTGCTCAAGGATCTCTACAAGGTCGACGTCTACGACATTTGCCGCTGGCGCAATGCCCATGCCGTATACGGAGGGTCTGCCGACCCGATCCCGGAACGCATCCTGACCAAGCCGCCGTCGGCGGAGCTGCGTCCGGGCCAAACCGACCAGGACAGCCTGCCGCCCTATGAGGTTCTGGACGCCATCCTGCACGGCCTGGTGGAGGAGGAGGCGACCCTCGATGAGATCGTCGCCCGCGGATACGATCCGGATACGGTCGAACGGGTGCAGAACCTGCTCTACAGCTCGGAATACAAACGCCGACAGGCCGCCCCGGGCCTCAAGATCGGCGGCAAGGCCTTCGGACGCGACCGGCGCTACCCTCTGGTCAACGGCTTTCGGGACAAGGTGTCGCGCTAGGCCTTCTGGACGATCGGCACCACCACCGGCTCGCCCTCGGGCGCGGCGCGCAGGGCTGGGAGGAGGTCATCGATATCGGCTACCTGGCTCCAGCACAGGGCGAATTCGGGCGGCAGCAGCCGCAGGCCCTGCCACTGGTCGAACAGGGTGAAGAGCGGATCCCAGAATCCAGCCGGGTTGTAGAACACGATCGGCTTGGCGTGCAGGCCGAGCCGGCGCCACGACAAGAGTTCGATGGCTTCCTCGAGAGTGCCGATGGCGCCGGGCAGCACGGCGAAGGCGTCGGCCTCCTCGAACATGCGCATCTTGCGCTCATGCATATTGGAAACGACCACGGTCTCCACATGGGTGTAAGCGCGTTCGTGTTCGGTCAAGAAACCCGGGATCACGCCCAGCACCTGGCCCCCCGCTTCGTGGGCGGCGCGGGCGCAGGCCCCCATCAGGCCGACGCCGCCGCCGCCATAGACCAGACGCACGCCGGCCCGGGCCAGTGTCTCGCCGAACCTGGCCGCAGCCTCGATGAGTGCGATGGGCGAAGCGCCGGAGGAGGCGCAATAGACGCACACGCTGTAGGGACGACGCGAAGGTGCCGACATGCCTATATCTTTCAAACGCAATCCTGGCGGCGCGGCGCCCGGGAGAAGCAACGCCTAGATGGGAAGGGTGATCCGATTCAACGACGTCGCCTAATGAAGTTGGCGCCCAGCGCAAGCCTTGCGGGCCTGCTGGCGCTTGTCGCCTGCGCGCCGGCGCCGGGCGCATCGGGGGGACCGCCGCCGGCCGCGTCAGAGGCCGAGCGGGGCTATACGCCGCCGCCGGCCGTGACCGCCGCTATCCGCGCCGGCGAGGGAAGGGTGCAGCTTTCAGGGACGGCGCCGCCGGCCAGCCGTGTGCGCGTGGCCAGTCCGGCCGGCCGGGAGATGTTCGCCCTCGCCGACGCCGGCGGAGTCTGGCGAATGGCGCTGCCGCCGGCCGCCGACGTGCGCCTGTTCGGCGTCTCGGCCCCCGTGGCGGGACGCCTTGTCCAGTCCGAGGGCTATCTGGCGGTGACCGCGGGGGGCGAGGCTGCGCAGCTGCGCGCCGGGTCGGGGGCGGTGGTCCTGGATCGCCCGGGGCCAGGGATCGCCCTGCTGGCGGCGGACTTCGATCGCAAGGGCGGCACGGTAGTGTCCGGCCGTGCGCCAGCCCAGGCGCCGGTGAAGATCACGGTCGACAGCCTGGGCGTTGGCCACGCAAGCGCGGATGTTTCCGGGCGGTTCATGTTGGCCCTCGACAAGCCGCTGAGTCCCGGCGTCCACGCCATCGCCGCCTCAACCGGCGGCGCGCGCGCCGAGGTCTCGCTCACCGTGTCGCCGCCCGCGCCGCTGGCGGCGGGACCGTTCCGGGCCGAGTCCACGCCGGACGGCTGGCGCGTCGACTGGTTGACGCCGGGCGGTGGCGTTCAGTCCACGGTCCTCTTCCAGGCCGGGGGCGCCTAGATGAATCCGCATCACGGCGGACGCCGGCCGGCGCCGGGCGAGGCGCCGCCGCCCGCGCCAGGCAAGTTCAGTTTCTTCTCCTCCATGGCCGACCTCGGCCGGCTGGTCATCCGCTCGAAAGCGCCGGGCCTGAAACGGCGGCTCGGCCTGGCGCTCGGCCTGGTGATCCTCGGCAAATGGACCGGGGTCATCGGCCCCTTGTTTCTGCAGAGCGCCATAGACCACTTGAACCACGGCCGCTCCGACGCCGGCGCCCTGTTCACCGCTTTCGCGGGCCTTGTGATCGGCTGGGTGGCGCTGAGGTTCATCGCCGGAGCGACGCCCTATCTGCGCGATTCCATCTTCACACCGGTTTCGCAGAGGGCGCTGGCCCGCTCGGCCATGGAGACCTTCGCCCACTCCCTGTCGTTGTCGGTGGATTTCCACCAGGCCAAGCGGAGCGGTGCCTTGGCGCGCATCATCGACCGCGGCGCGCGCTCGACTGACTTCCTGCTGCGCAGCGTGGTGTTCAACCTGGGCCCCACGGTGCTCGAACTGGCCATGGCCGCGGCCGTGCTGACCAGCCGGTTCAACTGGCGCCTGGCCGTGGCGGCGGTGGCGACGATCGTCGTCTATGTGGCCTTCACCTTCAGCATCTCGAACTGGCGCATCCATCACCGCCGGGCGCTCAACGAGGCCGATTCCGAGGCCGCCGGCCTGGCCATGGACGCGCTGCTGAACTTCGAGACTATCAAGACCTTCGGCGCCGAGGCGCGGGTGGTCTCGCAATACGACCGTGCCATGGGCGACTATGCCCAGGCGGCGGTGAAGGCCAACACGTCGCTGCAACTATTGAACGCCATCCAGAGCGTGGTGCTGAACCTCGGCCTGGTGGCCGTGGTGCTGCTGGCCGGGCAGGAAGTGCTGGCCCATCGCACGACCTTGGGCGGTGTCACCGCCTGCGTCCTGATCCTGCAGCAGGTCTATGCGCCGCTGTTCACCCTGGGGGTGAACTATCGCGAGATCCGGCAGTCGTTCATCGACATGGAACAGATGCTGGAGCTGCTGGCCGTCGCCCCGGAGATCGTCGACGCGCCGGACGCCCGGCCACTGCCGCCGCCCACGGGGCGCGGCGCGGAACTGGCCTTCGACCAGGTGTCGTTCCGGCACGGCGCGCGATCGGTGGGTCTGGCCGACATCAGCTTCACGGTGCCGCCTGGGACGACGACGGCGTTGGTTGGGCCCTCGGGCGCCGGCAAGACGACCATCGCCCGTCTGGCCTTGAGGCTGATCGATCCCCAGGCGGGCGGCGTGCGCCTGGATGGCGTCGATCTGCGCCAGGCCGAGGTGGCGTCGCTGCGCGCCGCCGTGGCGCTGGTGCCGCAGGATGTGGCCCTGTTCAACGACACCCTGGGCGCCAACATCGCCTTTGGAGATCCGGACGCCGACGAGGCCGCAGTGTGGGCGGCGGCGGAAGCGGCGGAGCTGGCCCGTTTCATCGAAAGCCTGCCGCAGAAGTTGGAGACGCGGGTGGGCGAGCGCGGCCTCAAGCTCTCCGGCGGCGAGCGCCAGCGCGTCGGCCTCGCCCGCGCACTGCTGGCCAATCCCAGGCTGCTGGTGCTGGACGAGGCCACCAGCGCCCTCGACGGTGCGACCGAGGCGGCGATCCAGGCCACCTTGCGCAAGGTGCGCGCCGGGCGAACCAGCCTCGTCATCGCCCATCGCCTGTCGACCATCGTCGACGCTGATCAGATCCTGGTGCTGCGGCGCGGCCGGATCGTCGAACGCGGCGCCCATGAGGAGCTGCTCAAGCGACGCGGGGAGTATGCCGCGCTGTGGCGGCGCCAGACCCGCGCCGCCGACACGCCGACACTTGAGACTGTCTAAGCCAACACTCCGAGGGAGAGTCGAAGGATGCGCTATCTTCACACCATGGTCCGGGTGGCCGACCTCGCCGGCGCGCTCGACTTCTATTGCGCCAAGCTGGGGCTGGAGGAGGTGTCGCGCTTCGACAATCCGGCCGGTCGGTTCACCCTGGTGTTCCTGGCAGCGCGCGATGATGCGGAGGCGGCCAGGGAGCGGCGCGCGCCGATGGTCGAGCTGACCCACAACTGGGACCCCGAGGCGTTTCAGGGCGGCCGCAACTTCGGCCATCTCGCCTATCAGGTCGACGACATCTACGAGGCCTGCCGGCGGCTCAGGGACGGCGGGGTGACCATCAACCGGCCGCCGCGCGACGGCCACATGGCCTTTGTGCGCTCGCCGGAGGGCATCTCGATCGAACTGCTGCAGAAGGGCGCGGCCCTGGCGCCGGCCGAGCCGTGGAGCTCAATGCCCAACGTCGGGGCCTGGTAAGGCGAGCGAACGCAGCCAGTCCACCGCCGCCCTTAGATAGGCTCGGTCGCGCGCCAGGGGCGAGACGTGAGTGGCGCCGATGGCCTCGAGCATCCAGCCGCGCGCGGCCCGGTTGGCTGGGGCTTCCTCGGCGGCTCGCCAAGCCCTAGCCAAGGCTCCGTTGGGGTCGGTGCTTCCGAAGATGGTCACCGTCGGGATCGCAGGCGGCGAGCCACCGAGGTTGGCGGTGATAAAAAGACCAGGAACGATGGCGCGATCCTCGTCGCGGGCCACGCGCAGATCTCGGGGGCGCGAAAGGGCCTGGCGCTTTCGCATCGCCGCTTCTGGCGGCAAATTCTCCGCCTTAACCACCGATGAGGCTCCAAGCGGCGCGAGGCCGAGGTCGGCCGCCGCCGCGGCCAGGTTGGACAGATGGCGCTCACGGGTCAGGTCGGCCAGCAGCAGGGGATCGGCGGTGTCGTTGCTGGTGACGCCGTTGACATAGACGAGGCCCGCGACCCGTTCCGGCCACAGGGCGGCGAAGCTCTCCGCATAGAGGGCGCCGTTGGAATGCCCGACCAGGATCACCGGGCCGGTCTCGCCGAGCGCATCGAGCAGGTCGGCTAGTTCCTCGGCGATGGAGGTGACATCCTCGGCCCCGGCGCGCGGCGGCGAATCGCCGACCCCGGCGCGATCGTAGGCGCACACCCGGCCACCCTGGGCGAGGTCGTCCAGCACCAGATCCCAGTCCGCCGAGGTGCCGAACGCTCCGGATTCGAGGATCACCGTCGGCGCAGCCGAGCGCTCGCCCCGGCAGTCGACGAAGAGGCCAGCGACGCGCGACCCGGCGGCGAGGGCCGGCGGCGCCGCCAGGAGTCCGCTCAGAATGAGGAGGGTCGCTGCGCGCATGCGGCCTGATTGACCACGGGAGCGGCGTCGCGTTCAATCCGCACGGTGATGAAACCCGCGCCGGGACCTTCGATGAGCGACGCCGGCCTACTGGCCGCCGTGCGCGATCTGGGACTGCTGGCGCCGGGGGAGGGGGGCGAGGCCTTTCCCTTGACCGGCGGGGTGTCCGCCGATGTGTTCGGCGTTCGGGCCGAGTCCGGCCGCCGGCTGGTGGTGAAGCGCTCCATTCCGCGCTTGAGGGTTCAGGCCGAATGGCGAGCGCCCGTCGAGCGGGACGCCATCGAGGCGGCCTGGCTCGAGACCGTGGGCGCGATCGATCGGCGCCTGGCGCCCCGGGTTCTGGCGCGCTCGGCCGACCAACACCTCATCGTCCTGGAGTGGCGGGACGGGCTAGTGTGGAAGGCGGAGATGGCCGCCGGGCGCGTCGACCCCGCATTCGCGGGCCTCGTCGGACGCAACTTGGCGCGCATCCACGTCGCCACGGCCGGGCGCGTCGACATCGCCGCGCGCTTTCCGGACGCCGGCAATTTCGGCGCCCTTAGGATCGACCCGTTCCTTCTATATACGGCCGATCGCCACGGCGACGTCGCGCCGCGCCTTCGCGAGCTCGCCGAAAACCTCCACCACAGTAAGACCGCGCTCATCTGGGGCGACGCCAGTCCGAAGAACATCCTGGCGGGGCCGGACGGGCCGGTCTTCCTCGACGCCGAGACAGCGGCCTACGGCGATCCGGCCTTCGACCTGGCCTTCTGCCTCACCCACCTGCTGCTGAAGACGATCTGGTTGGCGCCGCACGCAGACGCCCTGCTGGCCAGCTTCGCGGCGCTGCGGGAGGCCTATGTGGCCGGATTCACGGCGGACCCGGACTTTTCCGCGCGCGCCGCCGCCCTCGTCGGGGCGCTGCTGCTGGCCCGCGTCGATGGCAAGTCGCCGGCGGGCTATCTGGACGAAGGTCAGAATAAAATAGTCCGCGTGCGCGCCAAGGCGATCCTGCGCCGGCCCGACCTCGATCTTGGCGCGCTTCCCGCGTTCTGGGTGGCGCTCGCCTAGAGCAGCGCCGTCAGTTTCTCAAGCGGACGGGCCAGCGCCGTTCCCTTGGGCGTGACCACGATCGGGCGCTCGACCAGGACAGGGTGTTGAACCATGGCCGCGAGGATCGCCTCGTCGGAGGCGCCGACCAGGCCGAGCTCCTCGGCCGGCGTGCCGCGCAGGCGCAGGATGTCGCGCGGCGTCGCCTTCATCGCCGCCAGCAGGTCTTTCAGTTGCGGGACCGTCCAGCCGACCTTGAGATATTCGACCACCTTGGGGTCGTGGCCGGCGGCGCGGATTGCCGCCAGGGCGTTGCGCGAGGTCTGGCAGTTCGGATTGTGAAAGATGGTGACGTCGGTCATGGCCGCCTCGATCTAGGGAATTCATCCCCGCGATACAGCCCGGACGTGGCCGATTGACAAGGCGTGCCACCCGCGAAATACTACACCAAATGGTGAACTATCAGTCCGCCCCGCTCGACCGCATCTTCGCCGCCCTCGGCGACCCGACCCGCCGCGCCATCCTCGCTCGCCTTGAAGAAGAGGAGTGCGTCACGGTCAGCGGTCTCGCCCAGCCGTTCGCCATCAAGCTGCCGGCGGTGATGAAGCACCTGGACGTGATGGCCGACGCCGGCCTGATCACCCGCGCCAAGCACGGCCGCACGGTCGACGTGCGCCTGTCGCCGGGGCCGCTGCGCGAGGCGGCCGATTGGCTGGCTCGCTACGAGCGGTTCTGGTCACCGAAGCTGGATCGGCTCGCCGCCCACGCCGAGGCCAGGGAGCGTGACGTCCGGCGAACGGAAAACGGGGACCGAAGTAAATGACCAGCCTTACCTTGGTCCGTCAGATCGCCGCGCGTCCGTCGATCGTGTTCGAGGCCCTGACGACGGCGGAAGGGCTGGCGAGCTGGTGGGGCCCGGACGAATCACCTGTGATCAAAGCCGAAATCGACGCTCGCACGGGCGGCGCCTACCTTGTTCGCTTCCAAACCGCCGACGGCGCCGAGCACGAAGCCTCAGGCGAGCTTCTGGAGATGGACCCGCCGCGGCGCGTCGTCATGAGCTGGCGCTGGGCCTTCGGCGGCGAGCCTGAAGAGCTGGGCCGCACCTCGCGGGTCGAGTTTGAGGTGAGGGCTGTCGACGGCGGCTCCGAGCTCACCTTCACCCACGCCCAGCTGCGCAACGAAGCCTCTGTCGCCAGTCACCGCTATGGCTGGACCGGCGCGTTCGACAAGCTGTCGCGAATCCTGGCCGCCGCGCCATCCGACCCGATCTGATCCTCCGTTTGCCCGAGAAGGGGACCCCGAAGATGGCGAAATCCACCAAAGCTCATCCCGCCGCTTGGCGCACCAAGAGCCGAATGACCGCTTTGGCCCTGACGTTCGGCGCGCTCGCTGCGGCCGGCGCCCGCGCCGCCGACTATCCGCAGATGGCCCCGTCCGAGCAGTACCAGATGGCCAGCGCGGCCGACGAGACCGCCCTGGCGCGCAGCGCCGCGCCCGCCGCCATCTCCAAGGACGCAGAGATCCTCGTCCTCGGCGCGCACGGCTACGAGACCGTGGCCAAGGGCAGTGACGGCTTCGTGTGTATGGTCCTGCGGGGGTGGACCGCCGACTTCGACGATTCCGTATTCTGGAACCCGAAGGTGCGCGGGCCGATCTGCCTCAATCCAGCCGCTGTCCGCACGGTGTTGCCGATCTATCGGAGACGCGCGGAATGGGCGGCGGCCGGCGTCTCGAAGGCGGCCATGGCGGACCGGACCAAGGCGGCGATCGCCGCCAAGGAGATCGTTGAGCCGGAGATCGGGGCCATGTCGTACATGATGTCGAAGGACGGCTATCTGAGCGACTCCGGCGTCAACCACTGGCATCCCCACCTGATGCTGTTTCTGCCGCGAGCGCCGGGGGCGACATGGGGGGCGGATCTTCCCGGCGCGCCGGTCATGGCCGACACAGGCGCCCTGGAGCCGCTGACCGTGCTCTTCGTTCTCGTGGGCCACTGGTCCGACGGCACGCCCGATACGACGAACATGAAGATGTAGCTCGGCGGCGCTTTTGGACCGTCGGAGGGTCCGCAACGGAGTCGGCCATGCAGGTCTCGATCACGGACGCCAGGGATCAGTTCACGGATATCGTCCGGCGCGCCGAGGCGGGCGAGGAGATCATCCTGACGCGGCGCGGCCGTGCGGTCCTGCGCCTCGCGCCGGTCAAGGCTCCGGTCGACGACCCTGGCCGGCACGCGTCGCTGGATGAGGCGCGCCTCCGCTGACGGCCGCCGCTCAGGCGGGCGGTGAGCCGATGTGCGGGGCCGAGAAGGCCTGTTCCGGCGCGAAGGGCTTGCAGGGCAGGGCGCGCACCGCCGCGCCCTGCTGACCGATCAGGCCGCCATTGCCGACCGCGCCGGTGTCGACCGCGAGGCAAAGGCCGCTGGCCGCGATGAGCGCGCCGCTGCGGCGATAGGCGAAGGTCTGGGCTGGAGAGGCGGCGCAGGTGGCGGCGTTCACCTGGGCGCCCGCCGCGCCCGCCGCGAGGCAGAGATCAGCGCCTGCCATTCGGACCTGGCCATCGGCCTCCATGCGCCACTGCTGGCGCGCGCTGGCCGTGCAGCTTTCAACGGTGACCGCGCCGTCGTCGGCGGCTTCGAGACAGAGGGGTGGGCTGGCAAATTCGGCCTGGGCGGCGGCGATCTGGCCGCTCGGCCTCCAGCGCAGGCAAGCCGCCGGCGCGATGCGGGTCATCATATTGTCGTGCGGGGTGATGTGCGCGCGAAGGACGCCGTTCGCGTCGACGCGGCTCGCCGCGCCGGTCCAGACATCCGTCGCCGTCAGGGCGCAACCGCCGTGGTCCACGCCAAGGCGGGCCAGGGGCAGGGCGTAGTCGATCGGCGCCGGCCCCTTGTTGAGTACGATGAGCGCGAAGCCGCCGTCGGCCAGAGGCTTCAGCGCCAAGTCGACGCCGACATCGTCGGCCGAAGGGTCACGCAGCACGCGATAGCCGCCGGCCCCCAGCGGGTCCTGGTCGATGGCGATGGCGCGTGGGTTGCCGAGGATGGCGAGGGAGGCGGCGAAGTGCGGGTCGGTCTGCTCGCGGGCCAGCCGGCGCAGGTCGGCGCTGACGATCAGCGGCGCGCCCATGATCGACCACAGGCCCATCTGGCTGCGCTCCTCGGCCGTGGTCAGGCCGCTGTCGCCGATGAGCAGCTGGTCGGCGTCGTTCCAGTTTCCTGGACCGACGTAGCGCGAGAGGGCGATGGTGTCGGTGTAGGCCTGGTAGACGCCTTCCTCATAGCCCTGGGCGGCGTCGTTGAAGCTCCATGGGTCGTAGAGCGAGCGCCCGTCAGCGCCGATGTGGGTGATGCGGATGTCGGGGGCGACGCGCCACATCTGGCCGAGCGCCCGCACCCCGTCCATGGCCCGGTATTTGGCCGGATCCGTCGGCGCGTACTGTGCCGGAGCGGACTCGTCGAACAGGATCTTGCGGCCCGCGTCGGCGAGCGCGTGCGACATGGCGGCGAAGAGCCCCGGCAGTTCGGCGTCGGACGCGCCGCAGTTGTCGAGCTTGAGGAAATCCACGCCCCAGGCCACGAACCGGCGGGCGTCGGCAGCCTGATGCCCGGCCTCACCGGCGGCCACGCGCTGACAAGTGGTCGCGCCGGCGGTGTTGTAGACGCCGCCTTCCAGGCCCAAGGCGTGAAGCTGGGTCATGTAGCCGGTCAGATCGCGGTCGAAACCCGGCTGGCCGCTGGGATGCTTATAGGAGCCCCAGTGGGCGGCGCCGGTGAGGCCGCCGTCATCGGCGCGTTCCATCCAGCAATCGTCGACGACAACGAAGCGATAGCCCGCGCGCGCCAGACCGGTCGCCACCAGGGCCTTGCCCTGATCGAGCATGAAGTCCTGGAAGCTGTAGCCGGCGACGGTGCGGCCATCGAGCGGCCGCTGCGGCAGGCACTGGAAGCGAGCCCAATTGTTGAACCCCATCGGCGGGGTGAGAGCGACCGGCGTCGTCGCATTGGCCGCCAGCGGGTCGGCGCGCACCGCGCCGCCGGCGAGGGCGAGCAGCATCGACAGGCAAATGGCCAGGCGGCGAAACATTCAGGTCCCTCCATCGTGAGGGCGGTCTGCCACAGCCGCCCGCGCGGCGCGAGCCGTCGGTCGACTGGAGGGGCTATGGAATGGCTCCCCGGGCAGGACTCGAACCTGCGACCCGCCGGTTAACAGCCGGCTGCTCTACCAACTGAGCTACCGAGGATCAGCCGAAGGGGTGCGCTAATACGCTGCGCCTTTGGCCCGCGCAAGCAGGCGCGACGCAGTTGTCACAACGGCGCCACGGGGCTACGAATTTCCGCAACGACAATCGGGAGGATGGGCCATGGCCGTTTCGCCCTGGCGTGTGGCGTTGGTGGTTCTGGCCTGCGCGGCGCCGGCGCCGTTCGCCTGGGCCTCCGGCGGGGGCGGCATGGGCGGCGGCACAATGCCGAGCTTCAATGGTCCGCAGTACAATCCCGTCGAAGAATATCAGCAGGGCATGTCGGACTATCAGTCCGGCAACTTCAAGAGCGCGGTGCGGCACTTCGAGAACGTGACCGACGCCGAGGGCCATGACGCCAACGCCTGGTACATGCTGGGCATGGCGCGGTCGGGGGCCGGCGACCTGAAGGGCGCGGAAAAATCACTGATCAAATCGGCCAAGCTCGATCCCGCGCCGGTCGCCACCCATCGCGATCTGGCCATCACCCAAGCCACGCTGAAGGAAACCGACAAGGCTCAGGCCGAACTCGGCGTGCTGAACACGCGCGCGGCGGCCTGCAATAACGCCTGCCCGGACGCCGACGCGCTCAAGGCGGCTGTCGCGGCGGTGCAGCAAGCTCTGGGCGTGGTTTCGCCGAGCGCCGCCTTGCCGCTGCATGGAGATTTCAAGCTCGCCAGCCTCGCCGGCGGCGACCTCGCGTATACGCGCGCGGTCAGCCTGATCAACGAGCACCGCTTCCCCGAGGCCCTCACCGCCCTCGACGACGCCGAGCGCAGTCTCGGACCCCACCCCGACATCCTGACCTATAAGGGCTATGTCTGGCGCAAGATGGGTCGGCTCGATGTCGCCGAGGGCTTCTACCAGGCCGCGCTCGCCGAGGCGCCCGGCCATCGCGGAGCGACGGAATACTACGGCGAACTAAAGGTGCTGCGCGGCGACGACCCCGGCGCGCGCAAGATGCTGGCCGCGCTGGAGGATCAGTGTCCGTTCGGTTGTATCGAAGCGCAGGACCTTAGGCGTTGGATCGACCGCGGCGGCGATCCGGCCTCCTGATCCTGGTTCTCGCCGGTGGGTTCGCGGCGCCCGCCGCGGCGCCGCCGTTGCGTGCGGTCAACTGGCTGGCGCCCGGCGCCGACGCGGCGCGCATCCTGACCGAGCGACCGGTCGAGTGCCTGCGCAAGCCGGCCGACCCCAACGAGGCCTATCTGGCGGAGGTTGGCCGGGCCGCGTTTCGCACACCGCTGACCCTGGGCGGCCAGGCGGCGCGGGCCGGCGTCGACTGCGAGACCTGCCATCGCAACGGCCGACGCAACGCCGACTTCGATTTCCCCGGCTTGTCTGGCGCGCCAGGGACGGCGGACGTAACCTCGTTCCTGTTCTCCAGCCACCGCGGCGACCACATCGACGATCCGGTTCCCATTCCCGACCTCGGCGGACCCAAGACCGCGCTGAAGGTGTCGCAGGCGCCTGGGACGCCGGATCTGCGGCGGTTCATCCACGGCCTCGTCACCGAGGAGTTCGACGGCGCCGAACCGCCGCCGGCCGTGCTCGCCGGCCTGGCCGCCTACGTCCGGGCGCTGTCGCCGACCGCCTGCCCGGCGCCGGCGATCGAGGTGGTGACCGTGGGGGCGGACATTGAAGACGCCCGCCGCGCGGTCCGCGCCGGCGTCGCCGCGCTGGGGAGGGGCGATCGCCAGACCGCCGTCGCCATGGCCAGCGCGGCGCGCACCATGCTGGGAGCCATCGCCGAGCGCTACGCCACGCCAAGCCTGGAAGGGGACGAGCAGAGCCTCGGCGTGGCGGGCCTGGACCTCGCGGCCGCCGCCGACGCTATTCGCCGTGGCGACGCCCACGCCGCGGTCGCCCTTGAGACCTGGCTGGCGCGGTCGGTAGGCTGGGCGACCCGGCTCGAGGCCGACGCGCGGCGCTCATACTACGATCGCCGGACCCTGGCGTTGGCGCTCGCATCCCGTTGAGCGCGTGGAGGCCTGGGCCGGAATCGAACCGGCGTGCACGGATTTGCAGTCCGCTGCGTCACCACTCCGCCACCAGGCCGCGCAGGGGAGGGGATGGCTAACAGATGCGCCCGCGCCGGGCAATCGCCGGCGGATTGCGCGCTGTGGCGCCTGCGCCCTATAAGCCTGCGCCGCCCGTCGAAGAGGAATTCATGAGCGCCGACTTCACCGCCTCGCGTGAGATCATGGTCGACAGCCAGGTGCGCACTCAGGATGTGACCGATACGGCGATCGTCGAGGCCATGCGGGTCTTTCCGCGCGAGAGCCTGACCCCGGCGGACAAGAGCTGGCTGGCCTACGCCGACGCCGAGGTCGAGTATTCGCCGGGCCGCTGGATGCTCAATCCCCGCGACGTGGGCAAGCTGTTGCAGGCCCTGCGCCCGAAGGCGGGGGAACGCGCGCTGGCCGTCAGCGCGCCCTACGCCGGGGCGATCCTGCGCGAGATGGGTCTGACGGTCAGCCAGGTCGACGCCGGCGAGGCTCTCTCCGGCGCCTGGGACATCGTCGTGGTCGAGGGCGCGGTGGCCGAGGCCCCATCGGCGTGGAAGGAAGCGCTGGCGGTCGGCGGACGGCTGGGTGTGGTCGAACGCGACGGTCCGGTGGGGCGGGCTATGCTGTATGTCCGCACTGAACAGACCGTCGGTTCAAGATCGCTGTTCGACTCGACCCCGCCTGTACTTGCCGGGTTCGAGCCGCGCCGTAGTTTCGCGCTTTAAATAGTTAACAGGCCTGGGATCGATCGCGCTTTGGCGACCTTTTCGAGCGGCGCTCGATTGGCCTGCGACGCAATGACGCTCGACAAGCACTACCGAAGATGCTTACAGAATCAGTTGGGTGCAGTTATACAGGGTGAGCATCCCGCTCGCCCTTACCCTATGGTCACTTAATTATGCCGGAACAGCCCGCGCAAGAACCGACGATGGACGAGATTCTGGCCTCCATCCGGCGGATCATCACTGACGATGAACCGGCGGAAGAAGAGACCCAGGCCCCGGAAGCCGCCGACGCCAGCGCCGGGAACGCTCCCGCCTCCAAAGGCAAAGCCGAAGAAGCGCCGAGTGTTAACGAAGTTGAAGCATCGAGCGGCCAAACAACCAAGGCTGAGTCCAGTAAGAAGTCGTCTGACGACGCAGTAAACGTTTCGGAGAAAGACATGGCTGATACCAAGGTGGGCGACCAGGCAGGCCAGGACGCGTCTCTGGTGGACGATAAGGTGGCGACGGATACGTCGGCCGCCTTCGCTAAACTCTCTGTCGCTGTCAAAGAATCTTCAGGAGAACCTTCCATGACCATGCCCGCGCCGGGCCGTAGCCTGGAGGACGTGGTGCGCGAACTGCTGCGTCCGATCCTCAAAGAATGGCTCGAGACTCATCTGCCCGAGATCGTTCGTGAGCACGTCGAAGAAGAAGTAGCGCGGATTTCCCGGGGCAGCAGAGCACGCTAAGCCCCTGCTGACCCCTTCTTGGATTAGAAGGGGTCGCATCCGCGCCCCGTCTTCCGGGGCAGTTTCTGTCCCGTAAGACGTGAGTGACATGCTCGATAAGGCGTTCGATCCCAGCTCGGCAGAGCCGCGACTCTATAGGTCGTGGGAAGAGTCGGGGGCGTTCGCGCCGGTAGACGATCCGGCCGCGAGGCCGTTCTCGATCGCCATTCCGCCGCCGAACGTGACCGGTTCGCTGCACATCGGCCATGCGCTCAACAACACGCTTCAGGACGTCCTGATTCGCTTCCAGCGTATGCGGGGCGCGGCGGCCTTGTGGCTGCCTGGGACCGATCACGCCGGAATCGCCACCCAGATGGTGGTGGAGCGACAATTGGCCGCAGCCGGCAATGTCGGCCGGCGCGACATGGGCCGCGAGGCCTTCGTCGAGCGTGTCTGGCAATGGAAAGCCGAATCCGGCGGGGCGATTTCGCGGCAGCTGCGCCACCTGGGCGCGTCGTGCGACTGGAGCCGCGAGCGCTTCACCCTCGACGAGGGACTCTCGCGGGCGGTGCGCAGGGTGTTCGTCACCCTCCACCGGCAGAAGCTGCTCTATCGCGACAAGCGCCTGGTGAACTGGGACCCGCAGTTCCAGACAGCGATTTCCGACCTCGAGGTCGAGCAGCGCGAGGTCGATGGCTGCTACTGGCATTTCGCCTATCCGCTGGAGGACGGCTCCGGTGAGATCGTGGTCGCCACCACCCGTCCAGAGACCATGTTGGGCGACACCGCCGTCGCCGTGCATCCGGGGGACGCGCGCTACACCCACTTGATCGGCAAATGTGTGCGCCTGCCGATTGTGGGCCGGCCGATCCCCATCATCGCCGACGACTATGCCGATCCCGAAAAGGGTTCCGGCGCCGTGAAGATCACGCCGGCGCACGACTTTAACGACTTCAAGGTCGGCCAGCGCCACCGCCTGCCGATGATCAATATCCTCGACCCGCAGGCGCGCATCAACGACGCCGCGCCGGCGGCTTACCGTGGTCTCGACCGGTTCGAGGCCCGCAAGAAGGTGGTGGCGGAATTCGAGACGCTCGGCCTGCTGCGCGGCGTCGAGCCGGTGCGCCACGCCGTGCCGCACGGAGACCGGTCAGGCGCGGTGGTCGAACCCTATCTGACCGACCAGTGGTACGTGGACGCCAAGACCCTGGCGGGGCCCGCCATCGCCGCGGTCGAGGACGGCCGCACCGTGTTCGAACCGCGCCACTGGGAGAAGACCTACTTCGAGTGGATGCGAAACATCGAGCCGTGGTGCGTGTCGCGCCAGCTGTGGTGGGGTCATCGCATTCCGGCCTGGTACGGACCGGACGGTCATATCTTCGTGGCCGAAACCGAGGCGGAGGTCAGCGCGGCGGCCCGCGAGCACTACGGGCGCGACGAGCCTCTGCGCCAGGACGAGGATGTGCTCGACACCTGGTTCTCCTCGGCCCTGTGGCCGTTCTCGACCCTCGGCTGGCCAGACAAGACCTCCGACCTGGAGCGCTTCTATCCCACCCACACTCTGGTGACGGGCTTCGACATCATCTTCTTCTGGGTCGCCAGGATGATGATGATGGGGCTGCATTTCACCGGGCAGGCGCCGTTCCAGCGCGTGTTCATCAACGCCCTCATCCGCGATGCGCAGGGGGCCAAGATGTCGAAGTCCAAGGGCAATGTCATGGACCCGCTGGAGCTGGTCGACGCCTATGGCGCCGACGCCTTGCGCTTCACCCTGACGGCCATGTCCGGCCAGGCGCGCGACATTCGTCTGTCTACGGCCAGGATCGAGGGCTATCGCAACTTCGGCACCAAGCTGTGGAACGCCGCCCGTTTCTGCGAAATGAACGGCTGCGTCCAGCCGGTGGGTTTCGACCCCGGCGCGGCCCAGGAACGCGTCAATCGCTGGATCCTCGGCGAGACGGTCAAGACGGCGGGTCAGGTCACCGAGGCCCTCGACGCCTGCGCCTTCGACGCCGCCACGGGCGCGCTCTACCGCTTCATCTGGAACGTCTACTGCGACTGGTATCTCGAGTTCTCCAAACCCGTTCTTCAGGGTGCGGACGAAGGCGCCAAGGCCGAGACGCGGGCCATGGCCGCCTGGGTGTTGGAGACGATTCTCAAGCTGCTGCATCCGGTCATGCCGTTCGTCACCGAGGAACTGTGGGACAAGACTGCCGACCGGTCCGGCCTGCTCATCATCGCGCCCTGGCCCGAACTCCCCGACGCCTGGATCGACGAGTCCGCGGCGGAGGATATGACTCTGGTGGTGGGAGCCATCGCCGGCGGCCGGGCCGTGCGTTCGGAGCTCAATGTGCCGCTGTCGGCGCGGCCGGTGTTGATCGTCAGCCATGCCGACGATCGCCAGAGGGCGGTGCTGGAGACGAACGTGGCGGTGATCGTCCAGATGTTGCGCGTGTCGGGCCTCAGCTTCGACGGCGCTGTCGGTGCGGGAGCCGTGCCCTATGTGACCGAGGGCGTGGCCTTCTCCCTGCCGGTGGCGGAGTTCATCGACCTGGCCGCCGAGCGCGCGCGCCTCAGCAAGGAGATCGCCGGCCACGCCGCCGACATCGACAGGACCGGCAAGAAGCTCGCCAACGCCGACTTCCTCGCCCGCGCGCCTGAGGAGGTGGTGGAGGAGAACCGCGAGCGGCTGGCTGAATCGGAGTCGACCAAGGCGCGGCTGGAAGCGGCCCTGGCGCGGCTCGCGGCGGCCGGCTGAACGGCGATAAGTTTAGGCGCTTTACAAGGACCGGCGGCTCGTGAATGAGCGTAACCGCCATGAGTGACGCAGCACAAACCCCCAAGCCGGCATGGCCGGCCATGTCCATCGCCCAGGCTCACGCTCTTCTGACCGCGCCGGGTTCACCTCTTGAGATGGAGGAGGTGGTGATCCGGGGCGTGCCGACGCGCACCTGGAAGAACGCCCCACCGTCCCTGCGGGCCGTGGTCGAAGTTTCCCGCGCTTCCGCCGACCGCGTCTTCCTGGTCCACGAGGACGAGCGGGTGACGTTCGAGGCCTTCCACAGGGCAGTCGCGACCTTGGCCGAGGTTCTGGCCGCCGATGGCGTGGTCAAGGGCGACCGGGTGGCGATCGTCATGCGCAACCTGCCGGAATGGCCGGTCGCCTTCTACGCCGCGGCGTCGGTCGGTGCGATCGTCACGCCGCTCAACGCCTGGTGGACGGGACCGGAGCTGGAATACGGCCTCATCGACTCGGGGGCGAAGGTCGCCCTGGTCGACGCCGAGCGGCTCGAGCGTCTCTCCGAACACCTGCCGAACTGTCCAGAGCTCGAGCGGGTCTATGTCGCCCGGGCCGCCGAGGAGATCGCCCACCCGCAGCTGCTCAAGCTGGAAGACGTCATCGGCGCCCCAGAGACCTGGGCCGATCTGCCCGACCGACCGCTGCCGACAACGCCGATCGCGCCTGACGACGCGGCGACGATCTTCTACACATCTGGGACCACGGGTAAGCCCAAGGGCGCGCTGGGCACCCAGCGCAACATCAATTCCAACATCATGGCCTCGGCCAGCGTGGCCGCCCGCGCGTTCCTGCGCCGGGGCGAGGCCCCGCCCGCGCCCGATCCCAGCGCGCCGCAGCGGGCCGTGCTGCTGTCGGTGCCGTTTTTCCACGCCACCGGCTGCTTCGCCATGCTGAACCCTACCCTCATAAGCGGCGGCAAGATGGTGATGATGCGCCGCTGGGATGCGGTGCGCGCCTTCGAACTGATCGAGCGTGAGAAGGTCAACCTCGCCGGCGGCGTGCCCACCATCGCCTGGCAGCTGATCGAGCATCCCCTGCGCGACAACTACGACTTGTCGTCGCTGGAAAGCGTGGCCTACGGCGGCGCGCCCTCGGCGCCGGAGCTGGTGCGACGGATTCGCGAGACCTTTCCTAATTCAGCGGCCGGAAACGGTTGGGGCATGACCGAAACCTCGGCCACGGCCTCCAGCAACAGCGCCGAGGACTACGAGCACAGGCCGGATTCCTGCGGGCCGGCGGTGGCGGTGACCGATCTCAAGATCATGACCGTGGAGGGCGACCGCGAACTGCCGATCGGCGAGGTCGGCGAGCTGTGGTGCCAGGGTCCGCAGGTCGTGGCCGGCTACTGGAACAAGCCTGAGGCCACCGCCCAGACCTTCGTCGACGGCTGGGTCAAGACCGGCGACCTGGCCCGCCTGGACGAGGAGGGGTTCTGCTACATCATCGACCGGGCCAAGGACATGCTGATCCGCGGCGGGGAGAACATCTACTGTATCGAGGTCGAGAACGTCCTCTACGACCATCCAGCGGTGATGGACGCCGCCCTGGTCGGCATTCCGCACCGCACGCTCGGCGAGGAGCCCGGGGCCGTGGTGACCCTCAAGCCGGGCGCCAGCGCCACGGAGGCGGAGCTGCGCGCCTTCGTCGCCGAGCGGCTGGCGGCCTTCAAGGTGCCGGTGCGTGTGCTGTTCTGGCACGAGACCCTGCCGCGCAACGCCAACGGCAAGATTCTCAAGCCGGAACTGCGCAAGCTGTTCGAGGCCGAGGCCTAATAGCGCCGGCCGCTCGGACCCCACTGTCCGTTGGGGCCGCGGCAGATCTCGAACTGATGCGGCCGGCCGCCGTAATCCTGCTCGACCCAGTGGCAGTGCAGGCGCGGCCGGTAGCGCGACGGATAGCTCAGGCAGCGAACGGAGCTGCGGCCGACCTCGTGACCGGCGACAGCCCCGACCGTGCCGCCGACCACGGCGCCGCCGAACCGCGAGCCGCGTCCGGCGATGGCGCTGCCGAGCACCGCGCCCAGGACGCCACCGGCGACCGCGCCGTTGGCGCCCGCCTCCCGCTTTGCCGCTCGGCAGGGATCATAGGGCCCGTAATTGTAGTAGGGCTGCGCCGCGGCGAAGCTCGGAAGGCTGAGCGCGGGCGCCGCGACCAGTGCGGCGCAGGCGAGTGTGAGAAAGGCTTTCATGGCGATGCTCCCGGCGATTCTGCTTCGGCCGATGTTTCTGCGCTCACAATGAACGCGGCATGAAACGGGCACGCACCACCTCCCGGCGGCGATTTGATGGCCGCCGGCCCACCGCCGGGGCCGCCGGACCGGCGCGCGAGTTTCTCATCGAGGCGGTTGGCGCGCAGGGTGACGGCCTTGCCGGGGACCACTTCATTCCCCTGACCCTGCCTGGTGAGCGCGTGCTAGCCGAAATGGACGGCAAGCGTGGTCGCTTGACGGAGGTGCTCGAGGCCAGCCCCGAGCGCATCGCGCCGCCGTGCCCGCACTTCGGCGAGTGCGGTGGCTGCGCCCTGCAGCACTGGGCTCGCGAACCCTACCTCGCCTGGAAGGTCGAGCAGATCCGCCTGGCGCTCGCGCGCGAACGGCTGGAGACCGAGATTCTGGCCCCGTTCGCCGCGCCGCCCACCTCGCGGCGGCGCCTCGCCCTGCACGCCCGCAAGGCCGGCGGCCGGATCGTCCTCGGCTTCAAGTCGCGACGGTCCTGGCATGTGGTCGCGGTCGAGACCTGCGTCGTAGCCGAGGCGGCGATCGTGGCGGCTCTGCCGGCCCTGGCCGAGATCGCCGCGCCGTTCCTGGAGCATCCGGCCTCGGCGCCGACCTTGCATGTGTCGACCACCCTGACCGGGCTCGATATCGACGTCACCGGCGTCGAGCGCAAAAGTGGCGGGCTGTCGGCCGACGCCAGGCTGCGGGCCGCTGAAGCCGCCGCTCGCGCCGGCGCCGCCCGGGTCACCCTGGCGGGCGAGACCATCTATCAGGAACGGCTCCCCCTGGTGCGGATGGGGGAGGCGACAGTGGCCCTGCCGCCCGGCGCTTTCCTGCAGGCCGTGCCGGCCGCCGAGGCGGCGATGGCGGCCTTCGCGCTAGAGGCCGCCGCCGGCGCGCGCAAGATCGCCGATCTCTATTGCGGCGTCGGTGCCTTCACCTTCCCGCTGGCCAGGCTGGCGCCGGTCGTGGCGGCGGATGTTTCGGCGTCCGCTGTCCAGGCGCTTTCCGGCGCCATCGCCACGGCGCCGGGGCTGAAGTCGATCGTGGCCGAGGCGCGCGATCTCGACCGCCGCCCCGTGCTCGCCGTGGAGCTGGCGGGTGTCGATGTGGTGGTGTTCGATCCGCCGAGAGCCGGGGCGGCGAGCCAATGCCGAGAGATCGGCAGCTCCAAGTGCGCCAAGGTCGTCGGCGTCTCATGCAATCCGGCGACCTTCGCCCGTGATGCGCGCACGCTCGTCGATGCCGGTTTTCGGCTGCTGCGCGTTCTGCCGGTGGACCAGTTTCTATGGTCGCCACATATTGAGCTGGTGGCGTTGTTTTCGCGAGACGAGCATTGACCGACAGGACCCGAAACGCCTTCGCCCTCGATCGTTCCGCCCAGGTGGCTGGGGCGGCGGTCAAGGCGGCGTGGTGGGGCGCGGCGGGCGCCACCGCGCGGTCGCTGGCGCGAACCGGACGCACGGCGCCGATCGCGAGCCCGCCGACCGCGGAGCCTGTCCCGGAGGGCCTCGTCCGGCGCGCCTGGCTGGAGGCGTTCGAAAAGGACGCGCGCGATGTCGCGCGTGGTCTCTATCCGGCGATGGACGATCAACCCGGAAATCCGCTCGACGCCTTTCGCCGGGCGGTCGATCTGGTGGCTGACGCGCGCGAAGTGGAGGCCCGGCGGGCGCGTCAAGGGGCGGTGGAGGCGCGCGAGGACGCTGACGGCGGGGCCTACCCCGCCTACTATCGGCAGAACTTTCACTTTCAGAGCGGCGGCTGGTTCACGGACGCGAGCGCGCGGCGGTACGAGACGCAGGTCGAGGCGCTATTTTCAGGCGCGGCCGGAGCCATGCGCCGGCGGGCGCTAGCGCTATTGGCCGAGGCCTGGCGGACACGCGATCACCGCGACGCGCGGCTTGTGGACATCGCCTGTGGCTCCGGGGCCTTCCTCGACGACCTGGCCCGGACGTTTCCGAGATCGCGCCTGGCGGGCGTCGATCTGTCGCCGGCCTATCTCGCTGAGGCGCGCCGGCGCTCGGGGGTCACGGCCCTGGTCCAGGCGAGGGTCGAACGCCTGCCGTTCGCCGACGCCAGCCTGGACGCGGCGACCGCGGTCTATCTCTTCCACGAACTGCCGCCCAAGGTGCGCCCGGTGGCGGCGGCCGAAATCGCGCGTGTCCTGAAGCCCGGCGGCCTTCTGGCCTTCGCCGATTCGATCCAGCCCGTGGACGAGCCTGGCCTGGAGCGCCTGCTGCAGGTCTTTCCGGCCTATTTCCATGAACCCTATTACGCGGACTACGCGGCTGCCGATCTGACGGCGCTCTTCGCGCAAGCCGGTCTCGTTGAGCGCGCGCGCGACCGTGCATTCCTCACCAAGGCGATCCTGTTCGAGAAGGCCTAGCTGGTCGGGGCGTCCGAGGTCACCGTCTTCAGATAGGCGATGACGTCGATGCGGTCCTTGGGATTGTCCATGCCGATGTAGGTCATCTTGGTGGCCGGGATCATGGCCTTGGGATTGGAAATCCACTTGTTGATGCTGTCGGCGTCCCAGGTGACGTTCAGCGCCTTCATGCCGTCGGAATAGGCGAAGCCCGTCTCGGAGCCGGCTTTGCGGCCGAAGACGCCATAGAGATTGGGCCCAGTCATGTCGCCGCTGCCCTTGGCGGTGTTGTGGCAGGATTTGCAGATGGCGAACTTGGCTTGGCCGTTGGCGAGATCGGCGCTCTGATAGTCCGCCGGCAGAGTGGCCATGAGAGCCTTGGTCTGGGCGGGGGTTAGCGCGGCGGCGGGCGCGGCCGACTCGGTCGATGCGGCGCCGGACGAGGAACTGGCCGGCGCGGACGGCTGGGAGCATGCCGCCAGCATCGCCGCGACCACGAGACTCACCGTCACCGAAACCCGCATCTCTCTCTCCCTCGTTGCGAGCGCCAACCTAGCGTCCCGCAGCCTTGCAACGCTAGTCCTGAGGCCCCGGTCGGGCGCGCAGCGATTTAACCGCGCCGCGGCGGGCCTTGGCGCGCAGCCGCTGTTCCTTCTCGGCGCGATTGGGACCGGTCTGGACACGGAGGGCGGGCCGGAATGCGGCCTTGATGATCAGGGCCACGAGCCGCGCGATGGCGTCGGCGCGGTTGCGCTCCTGCGAGCGAAAGCGCCGGGCGGTGATGACGATGACTCCGTCGTTGGTCAGCCGCGATCCCGCCAGCCGCTGGAGGCGCACGCTGACATCCGTGGGCAGGGAGGGGGAGCGTCGGGCGTCGAAGCGCAGCTGCGCCGCGGAATTGACCTTGTTGACGTTCTGCCCGCCGGGTCCCGAGGCGAGGATATATTGGAATTCCAGCTCGTCATCGGCGAGCGCGATATGGTCGGTGATCTCGATCATGGCGTCCCCGGTCTATCCGCCATGGACTTATATCCGCCTTGCGGGCAAGCCGGGGAAGAGCGTTTTCGAGGGAGTAAGCAACGATGAACGCCTCCGACTATATGGCCCAGGACGCTGTAGGCCTGGCCGGCCTGATCGCCCGGCGCGAGGTGAGCGCCCGTGAAGTGATGGAGGCCGCGCTCGCGCACCTGGAGGCCGTCAATCCAAAGCTGAACGCCGTGACGCTCGATCTCGGCCACGCGGCGCTGGCACAGGTCGCGGCCGGCGCGCCGGCCGGCCCGCTGGGCGGGGTTCCGTTCCTACTCAAGGACCTCGCCGCCCAGCTGGCCGGGACGCCGACGAGCGGCGGCTCGCGGATCATGGGCGGCGCGCCGGCGACGGCCGACAGCGCCCTGGTGACAAAGTTCAAGGCGGCCGGCCTGGTCATCGCCGGCAAGACCAATACGCCTGAATTCGGTCTGGAGCCGGTGACAGAACCGGCCCGCTTCGGTCCGACGCGCAATCCGTGGGACCTGGAGCGGACGCCGGGCGGCTCGTCAGGCGGGGCGGCGGCGGCGGTGGCGGCCGGGATCGTCCCCGCGGCCCACGCCAGCGACGGCGGTGGTTCGATCCGCATTCCCGCCTCGGCCTCGGGCCTTTTCGGACTGAAGCCCTCCCGTGGGCGCGTCTCCTTCGCCCCGGCCGACGAGGGCTGGGGCGGCTTCTCGATCCACCACGCCGTGACCTGGAGCGTGCGCGACAGCGCCGTCCTGCTGGACGCCATCTGCGGGCCTGAGCCGGGCGATCCCTACTATCTTACACCGCCCGAGACGTCGTTCGCCGACGAAGTTGGACGGGCTCCAGGCCGTCTGCGCATCGCTTTCAGCACGGGCGCTTTGGCAGCGCCGTCCATCGATCCGGAGTGCGCTGAGGCCGTGCGCGAGGCCGCGAAGCTGTGCGAATCCCTTGGCCACCATGTGGAGGAAGCGAACTTGCCCGGCGACTACGCCGCTGTCGGCCAGGCGGCCGGGACGGTGGTCGCGGCCAGCGTGGCGGCGATGCTGGAAGCCGAAGGCGCCCGGCGCGGGAGGCCGATCGGCGAGGACGAGATCGAGCCGGTGACCTGGGCCACTTGGAGTCGCGGCCGAGGGGTCGGCGGCGGGGCCTATGTCCAGGCCCTGCAGGCCGCGCACGCCTATGGGCGGACCATGGCGACGTTCTTCGAGCGCTATGACCTCCTCTTGATGTCGACGCTCGGCTCGCCGGCGATTCCGATCGGGCATCTGAGGTGCGACCCCGCGCAATACGCCCAACGCCTCTTCGCGTTCATGCCCAACACCCAGGCTTTCAACGTCACCGGCCAACCGGCCATGAGCGTCCCGCTGGCCATGAGTGCGGCGGGTCTTCCGATCGGCCTGCAGTTCACCGCGCGCATGGGCGAGGAGGCTTTGCTGTTTCGTCTGGCCGGCCAGTTGGAAGAAGCCCGCCCGTGGAAAGGGCGTCGTCCGCCGATCTGAGGCCGTCGACGATCCGCGTCGACTCCGCTAGGATGCGCAGGCGGTCCGGGGCGCCTATATGGGTCCGCGCGGGCGGGCACGCTCTTGCTGAAGGCCAGTCCTTGACCACCAAAGTTTCGACTTCCACGGACGCGGTGAGCGCCAGCCTCATCGCCGCCATCTCGTCCGCGATGCGCGACGAGCGGCCCTATCGGCACTGGACAGTGACCGGGGTGTTTCCACGCGGCGTGTCGCAGGTCCTGCGCGACCTTCCCTACGCCGTGCCAGACCTGCACGGGATCTCCGGCAAGCGCGAGCTGCACAACGATCAGCGGCACTATTTCGACGCCGCCACCAACGCCCGCTTTCCCGCCTGTCAGGCGGTGGCCGATGCGTTCCAGTCGCCCGAGGTGGTCGCCGCCATCGAGCATTCGACCGGGGCCGACCTCTCAGGCAGCTACGTGCGGCTGGAATTCGCCCAGGACACCGACGGCTTCTGGCTGCAGCCGCACACCGACCTGGGCGTCAAACGCTTCACCATGCTGATCTATCTGGCCGACGGCGATGGCCAGGCCGATCTCGGCACCGACATCTACGCCGACAAGGACAGCTGGTCGAAGCGTTCGGCCTTCGTCGACAACAGCGCCCTGGTGTTCGTCCCCAGCCACAACACCTGGCATGGCCTGGAACGGCGCCCGATCCGGGGCGTGCGCAAATCGGTGATCATGAACTATGTCACCGACGACTGGCGCGAGCGCGGCCAGCTGGCCTATCCGGAAACGCCCGTCCGCGCCTGAATCAGGGCCTGAACGGCCTGGGCGGCCTCGAGGGTGGCGTTCACCGGCCCGGTCGTGGCCGGTGGCGTGGGGTCGCCCTCGAAGCGACGAACGAGGCGCCGGTCGACGAGTTCCTGGATGAAGCTGGCATGGCGGGAAAAGCCCAGGTCCAGCACTTCCACCGGGTGAGGCGTCGCCAGGGCTTCCGAGACCATGGAGACGCTGTCGCTGGTCACCACCAGGCGATCGGACGACGCCAGGATGGCGCGGTAAGGATTGTCGCCCGCCAGATCCCACAGAAACACGCGCGGATCGCCCGCAAACGTCTCCTTCAATTGAGCGATCATCTCCACAGGCGTGCGCCGCGAGGGTGTAATGGCGAGCGCGCCGCCCGTCCCGTCCTTGACGCGTTTGAGGCCGGAGATCAGCCGCGCCCCGTCTGCCGGGCTGAAAGCCCGGCCGCGCAAGTCTCCGCCGATGGCGACGCCGGTGAGCGGCCCGCCGAGGGGGGCGAGCCGCCCCGCCCAGGCGTCCGCCGCCGCCGCCAGCTTGGCGGGCGTGAGGTCGTGCAAGGCCGTCGCCACCTTGATGACATTGCCGCCCGCGGGGATGTCGTCGTGCTCCATGGCCACGATCAGGTCGAAGGCGTCGGCGTCGCGGCGCGGATCCTGGACGTGGACCGCCAGCATCGCGCCGTCGCTCTGCTTGTGCGCCGCCAGGGCCCAACGAGCGGAGCGGCGTCCGCAGCTGACCATGACGTCGGGCCAGGGCGGGGAGGGGCGTTCGCGCCGCCAGGGCCACGCTCGTTCGACCGTCACCTCGGTCACCTCTTCGGCCACCGCCTCGGCGAGGCCGCGAGCCTGGGTGCGCATGCCCATCTCGCCGGTGGTGACCGCCCATGCGGTGAGCGTCATGCGGGGACGTTCCAGTGGCTGGCGCCGGCTGCAGGATTCGAACCCGCGACCTTCGCTTTACAAAAGCGCTGCTCTACCAACTGAGCTAAGCCGGCCGGCGCGTTGCGCTTATGCCGCAGCGATGGGCGCGCTGGCAACGATGGCCGCGCCGGTCCTTGGGAAAAGCGGCGCCTTGCCCCTATATGCCGCCCCCATGTCGCGCATCCTCATCACCTCCGCCCTGCCGTACATCAATGGCGTCAAGCATCTCGGCACGCTCACCGGCTCGATGCTGCCGGCCGACGTCTACGCCAGGTTCGAGCGCGCCCGCGGCGCCGAGGTGCTGCTCATCTGCGCCACCGACGAGCACGGCACGCCGGCCGAACTGGCGGCGCGCGAGGCGGGCCAGGATGTCGCCGACTACTGCGCCGAGCAGCACATCGCCCAGCGCGAAGCCTGCGCCGCCTTCGGCCTGTCGTGGGACTGGTTCGGCCGCTCGTCTTCGCCGCAGAACCGGCGGCTCACCCAGCATTTCGCCGATGTGCTGGAGGACAGGGGCTATGTCGAAGAGCGGCTCGACCGGATGGTCTATTCCATCGACGACGGGCGCTTTCTGCCTGACCGCTACATCGAAGGCACGTGCCCGGTCTGCGGCTTCCGCCCGGCCCGGGGCGACCAGTGCGACAATTGCGACTCGCTGCTCGATCCCGTCAATCTGATCGAGCCCTATTCGGCGATTTCGGGATCCCGCAATCTGGAGGTGCGCGAGACCCGCCATCTCTATGTGCTGCAATCGAAGCTGCAGGACAGCATCGCGCGCTGGGTCGAGGCCAGACCCGGCTGGTCGGCGCTGGCCAGGTCAATCGCCCGCAAGCATCTGGCGGAGGGTCTGATCGACCGGGGAATCACGCGCGATCTTTCGTGGGGCGTGCCCGTGACGCGCCACGGCGCGCCGAGGCCCGGCTTTGAGGACAAGGTGTTCTACGTCTGGTTCGACGCCCCGATCGAATACATCGGCGCCACCGAAGAATGGGCCGATGCGACCGGCGGCGACTGGCGGCGCTGGTGGCGCGAGGACGAGGGCGCGGCGGACGTCCGCTATGTCGAGTTCATGGGCAAGGACAATGTCGCCTTCCATGCGGTGAACTTCCCGGCCACCATCCTGGGGTCGGGCGAGCCTTGGAAAACGGTGGACGCTCTCAAGGCCTTCAACCACCTCAACTGGTACGGCCAGAAGTTCTCCACCTCGCACAAGCGCGGGGTGTTCATGGACAACGCGCTGGAAATCCTGCCGGCCGACTGCTGGCGCTGGTACCTGATCGCCAACAGCCCCGAAGGGTCCGACACCACATTCACCTGGGAACAGCTGGTCGCGGCGGTGAACCGAGACCTCGCCGACGTGCTGGGCAATTTCGTCAACCGCATCGCCAAGTTCTGCGAGTCGCGCTTCGACGGCGAGGTTCCCGCCGGCGGCGAACCCGGCGACCTGGAGGCGGCTTTGTTCGCCGACGTCTCCCAGCGCGTGGCCGAAGTCACCGCCGCGTTCGAGGCCATGGAGATGCGCAAGTCGGCCCAGGCCCTGCGCGCCCTGTGGGTGGCCGGCAACGAATATCTGCAGACCGCCGCGCCGTGGACGGCGATCAAGACAGACCGCGAGCGGGCGGCGGTTGTCGTGCGCACAGCGCTCAACCTCGCGTTGCTCTACGCCCGGGTGAGTGCGCCGGTGATCCCGTTCGCGGCCGGCGCCATTGCCGCGGCCCTGGGCGAGGACGGCGAGATCACCTGGCCGAGGGGCGATGCGCGCGCCGAACTCTCGCGGCTACCGGTCGGTCGCAGGATCGCCGCCCCGCCGGTGCTGTTTCGCAAGATCGAGGACGCCGACGTCGAGGCCTGGGCCGAGCGCTTCGGCGGCGGTTAAGGCTTTCGCGTCGCCTCATAGAGCGCCACCGCGGCCGCGGCGGCGACGTTGAGACTCTCGAAGCCGCCGGCCATGTGGATGCGCGCGAGGCCGTCGCAGTGTTCGCGCACCAGCCGGCGCAAGCCATCGCCTTCCGAGCCGACCACCAGAACCGTGGGCCGGCCGTCCAGAGTCTCCGCAAGCGATGCTGGCGCTTCTCCATCCAGGCCCACGGCCCGCCAGCCGAGCGCGTCGAGCCGTTCGAGGGCGCGGGAAAGATTGGTCTCGCGGGCGTGGGCGATTTTGTCGATGGCTCCGGCCGCCGCCTTGGCCAGGGCGCCGGCGAGCGCCGGCGCGTGGCGATCCTGGAGGACGACGCCGCGCGCGCCAAAGGCCGCGGCGCTGCGGAAAATCGTCCCGACGTTCTGGGGATCGGTGACCTGATCCAACACCAGGATCACACCCGCCGCGGGCGTCGCCAGCTCGGCCAGCGAGACGGGCTCAAGCATGGGGATGTCAAGCGCGACGCCCTGGTGCACGGCGCCCTGGGGCAGGGCGGCCGAGATCGCCGCGGCTTCGACGATATCTAGCGCCGGCTCGAAGCCGGCCGGGAGCGCGCGGGCCCGTTCGGCGGTGGCGAGCAGCCGGCGCGGCGCGGCGCGGGTCGGGTTTTCCAGCGCGGCGGCCACGGCGTGCCAGCCCCACAGCCAGTCGCCGGACACGGCCGATCTGGAGGCTTGGGAGCCGCGCGTGGGGCGGTGACCGCCGGGCCTGTACGAAGGCGACGAGCGGTCGTTGCGTCGACGGGAGGTCACCATTATAAGACGCGCTCCGATTTTGGCGGGTCGCGGACGACAAGGTTACGATCGTCCGCGCCGGCGCGTTCTAGTAGCGCAAGGGATCGGAAAGCGGAGCGTTTTTCGCAAGGAAAACCGTCTCCATCCATGAGGAACACGCGTTGGGGGAATGTCCCGAGCGGCAAAGGGGGCGGACTGTAAATCCGCTGGCGTACGCCTTCGTAGGTTCGAGTCCTACTTCCCCCACCACGCGTAATTCCGGCCCGGCGCGGGTGTAGCACAATGGTAGTGCAGCAGCCTTCCAAGCTGAGGATGCGGGTTCGATTCCCGCCACCCGCTCCAGCGGTGATGCGTCGATCGCGATAGAGGCCTTGCTCGCGCCCTCAGGGCGTGGCGGCCGGTCCCGGCGGATTGCAATAGAGCGACGGCGTATGATCGCCCCGAGGATTGAAGTAGAAGATGATCACCCCGCATCCGCCGTTGCTGATGTTCGGGATCTGGTCTTCGGTCACCGGATGCACATGTGGCCCCTTCGGGTCGGGCTTCGCGGCGCCGAGCAAATCCCCGAAAACGTACTCCGCGTGGATGTACTTTTTCCCGTTATCGACCGTCCAGGCGTAGTAACGCTCGTAGCTCGACAATGGCCCCGAGGCCTCGTCGGGCATGTTGATCTTGCCTTCGATGTAACTGATGTCCGAGTTCGAAGGCAGGGTCGCGCTTTCGTGCTTGCCGCCGATGAGGGGCATGCCAAGCGCCAGGGCGAGGATCGGCGTCATCAACATACGCAACTCTGAGCTGATTTACTTAGCTCAAGCTAGCACGCTCAATAGGCACAAGTGGTTAATTTCTGAGCGTTTCAGGCTCAAACCTGACCGCGAATTAAGCTGCCAGCCCGCGCTCGCCGCGCTAGCCTCTGTCGAACATTCAGGCGAGGGAGGTTGCGATGAAGTTTTGGGGTCTGGCGGCGGCGTCGGCCGCGATCATGGCGATAGCCGGCGCGGCCAACGCCGCCCACGTGGAGGTCCGCTATGCGGCGGCGCGGGTGACCGTGATTCCAGAAGCGCGCGGCGACATTGTCGTGACCGTGGCCAAGGCCAATCCGCGCATGAAGATCACCGTGTCCCGCATCGGCGACGATGTCATCGTCAATGGCGGCCTCGGCATTCGTGGAGCGAATTGCACGAGCTTCTTCGGCCGTCGGGGCGTGCATGTCTGGGGTATGGGCTTTGTGCCTTATGACCAATTGCCCGAGATCGTGATCCGCACACCGCTCGACGCCAAGGTGTCGGCCGGCGGGGCGGTGTTCGGCATCGTTGATCGGACCAACAGTCTCGACCTGTCCAACGCCGGGTGCGGGGACTGGTCGGTCGCCAATGTCGCCGGTCCGCTCAATCTGCGCGTGGCCGGTTCGGGCGATATCCGCGCAGGCAGCGCCGGTTCAGCCGACGTGCGCATCAGCGGTTCGTCGGATGTGTTCATGAAAGACGTGCGAAGCGGCCTCGAATCGGCGATCTCGGGCTCCGGCGATCTGCGCGCGGCCTCGATCAATGGCCCCCTGCATGTTCGGGTCTCGGGATCCGGCGACGTGAACGCATCCGCCGGGCAGGTGACCGATATGGTCGTCGGTGTCGCCGGATCCGGCGACGTCCACTTCGGCGGGGTGGCTCAATCGCTGGAGGCCAGCGTCGCCGGCTCTGGCGATGTCAGCGTGGGGCGGGTTACGGGAACGGTGACGAAGCATGTGGCCGGTTCCGGCTCGGTGACCATCGGAAGCTGACTGGCGAGCGCGCGCCGAAAGTAGCTGCACGAGGCGTCGCGCTCGACTAGCTTCCGCGCTTGTTCGGGCGGGGGGCGGAGTGAGGCATGCGCGCTTGGCTGATCCTGGTCGCCTTGACCGCGCCCAACTTGGCGTTGGCGGCGCCACGATTGGAAATCCGCGGCGCCGCCGCTCACGTGACCATCATTCCCGAAAAGCGGGCCGATATCGGCGTGAGCGTCATCCGCAAAAGCCGCGCGCTGCCCGTGCGGGTGTTTCAGGCCGGCGACGTCACCGTGATCGATGGAGGTCTCGATCATCGTGTCAAAGGCTGTCCGCGCCTGGCGGGCGGACTCGGCGTGCGCGTCAAGGGAGTCGGCAACATCGCCGCGGACGCCATTCCGAACATTGTGGTGCGCGTGCCGGCGGATGCGCGCGTGACCGTGGGTGACGCCGTGAGCGGCGAGATTGACCGCGCCGCCAACCTCGAGTTCGAAAACCGCGGCTGCGGCGACTGGACGATCGCCAATGTGGGCGGACGGCTGCGGGTCAATCAGATCGGGTCAGGCGCCACTCGAACAGGCAGGAGCGGGTCGGCCGACCTCAGCGTGGCCGGCAAGGGCGCCATTGTAACCGGGCCGATCGGAGGGACCCTGACGGCCGTGTCGAGCGGCGAGGGGACGATCAATGTCGCCTCCATCGACGGTTCGCTCGTCGCCCGAGTGGCCGGATCGGGCGGCGTGAACATCACCAAGGGCGCGGCCGCGACGGTCAACGCCTCGGTGGCGGGCTCTGGCTCGGTGCGATTCGGCGGCGGCGCCGGCGGCGTCAACGCCTCGGTGGCGGGGTCTGGTGTTATCGTGGTGGCCCATGCCGGCGGGTCGGTGGCGAAGCGGGTCTTCGGCTCCGGGCAGATCGCGATCGGACGCTGAAGGCGCTTCGCCGTTGACGCGGCGGGGCTTCACGGGTATCACGCGCGCTCTTTTCGCGACCGGTCCCTTTCGACCTGGCCCGATGAGCCGGATGCCTCGCCGCAAGGCGAGATGAGGCGCCGAAACCGCAAGCCGCGTTTCGGCGCTCTTTCGCGTTTATCGGGTGCGGTTCGTAGCGGAGCGGATGCGAGATCAAACAGCCCGGGTGCGCCTGGGCGCGTGGAAGAACGAAAGAGCGAATGCCGACAGTCAACCAGTTGATTCGGAAGCCCCGCGTGAACAAGCCGGTGCGCAACAAGGTCCCGGCCCTGAAGGGTTCGCCCCAACGCCGCGGCGTGTGCACGCGCGTCTACACGGTGACGCCGAAGAAGCCGAACTCGGCGCTCCGCAAGGTGGCCAAGGTGCGCCTGACCTCGGGGATCGAAGCGGTGTGCTACATCCCGGGCGAAGGCCACAATCTGCAGGAGCACTCCGTGGTCCTGATCCGCGGCGGCCGGGTGAAGGACCTTCCGGGCGTCCGCTATCACATTCTGCGCGGGGTTCTCGACACCCAGGGTGTCAAGGACCGCAGGCAGCGCCGCTCGCTCTACGGCGCCAAGCGACCGAAATAAGGAAACCAGACCGCCATGTCCCGCCGCCGCCGCGCTGAGAAACGCGATGTCCTGCCCGATCCGAAGTTCGGGGACCTCGTGCTCACCAAGTTCATGAATTACGTGATGTACGAGGGCAAGAAGGCCGTCGCCGAGAACATCATCTATGGCGCCTTCGACCTGATCGAGGCGCGTCGCCGCGACATCGGTCCGCTGGAGACCTTCCACGCGGCGCTGGACAATGTTTCGCCGTCAGTCGAAGTGCGGTCCCGCCGCGTCGGCGGCGCCACCTATCAGGTGCCGGTCGAAGTTCGCCCCGACCGCCGCCGCGCCCTGGCCATCCGTTGGCTGGTCACCGCGGCGCGCAAGCGTGGCGAAAACACCATGACCGAAAAGCTTGCGGGGGAACTGCTGGACGCCTCGAACAATCGCGGGTCCGCGGTCAAGAAGCGGGAAGATACGCACAAGATGGCTGAGGCCAACCGCGCCTTCTCGCATTACCGTTGGTAACGCCCATATAGGTTACGAATTCCAGACGCCGACACCCTTCCGAGCGCGGGCGGTTTGAGCTAAACCGCCCGCGCCTTTCATTGAGCCCGCCCCCGCGGCTAGCCAAAGAACGCACCCATGCCTCGCACGACCGACATCAAAGACTACCGCAACTTCGGAATCATGGCCCACATCGACGCGGGCAAGACGACGACGACTGAGCGGATTCTCTACTACACGGGCAAGAGCCATAAGATCGGCGAAGTGCATGATGGCGCGGCCACCATGGACTGGATGGAGCAGGAGCAGGAGCGGGGGATCACCATCACCTCCGCCGCCACCACCGCCATGTGGAACGGCAAGCGCCTGAACATCATCGACACGCCCGGCCACGTGGACTTCACCATCGAGGTGGAGCGCTCGCTGCGGGTTCTCGACGGTTGTGTCGCGGTGCTGGACGGCAATCAGGGCGTGGAGCCCCAGACCGAAACCGTATGGCGCCAGGCCGACCGCTACGACGTGCCGCGCGTGGTGTTCGTCAACAAGATGGACAAGATCGGCGCCGATTTCGAAAAGTGCGTGGAGTCGATCCGCGACCGCCTGGGCGTGAAGGCCGTTCCGATCCAACTGCCGATCGGCTCGGAGTCTTCGTTCAAGGGCATCATCGACCTCGTCCGCATGAAGGCGGTTATCTGGGAGAGCGAGGGCCTGGGCGCCAACTATCACGACGCCGAAATTCCCACCGACCTCAAGGCCGGCGCCGATGAAGCGCGCCACTTCATGGTCGAGAACGCCGTCGAACTCGATGACGACGCCATGGAATCCTATCTGAACGGCGAAGACCCGGCGCCGGAGGTGCTGCACCGCTGCATCCGCAAGGCCGTGCTGTCGGGCGCGTTCTATCCGGTCCTGTGCGGCTCGGCGTTCAAGAACAAGGGCGTTCAGCCCCTGCTCGACGCGGTGGTGGAGTACCTGCCCTCGCCGGTGGACATCCCGCCGACGCCCGGCATCGACGTCAAGACCGAACAGCCGGTGGTGCGTCGCGCCTCGGACGACGAGCCTCTGTCCGTGCTTGCGTTCAAGATCATGGACGACCCGTTCGTGGGTTCGCTGACCTTCTGCCGCATCTATTCGGGCAAGCTCGAGAGCGGCATGGCCCTGCTCAACTCCTCGCGCGAGCGCAAGGAGCGGGTGGGCCGCATGCTGCTGATGCACTCGAACAACCGCGAGGACATCAAGGAAGCCTACGCCGGCGATATCGTCGCCCTGGCCGGGCTGAAGGACACCCGCACGGGCGACACCCTGTGCGATCCGGTGAAGTCGCCGATCCTCCTGGAAAAGATGGACTTCCCCGAGCCGGTGATCGAGATCGCCATCGAGCCGAAGTCGAAGGCCGACCAGGAAAAGCTGGGGGTGGCCCTGCAGAAGCTGGCGGCCGAGGATCCGACCTTCCGAGTGTCGACCGATCAGGAAAGCGGCCAGACCATCCTCAAGGGCATGGGCGAGCTGCACCTGGACATCAAGGTCGACATCCTGAAGCGCACCTACAAGGTCGAGGCCAATATCGGCCAGCCGCAGGTGGCCTATCGCGAGACCCTGGGCCGCTCGGCGGAGATCACCTACACGCACAAGAAGCAGACCGGCGGTTCGGGCCAGTTCGCCGAGGTGAAGATCCTGTTCGCGCCGGGCGAGCCCGGCTCGGGCTACAGCTTCGAGAACAAGGTTGTCGGTGGGTCGGTGCCGCGGGAATTCGTTCCTGGCGTCGAAAAGGGCCTGCTGAGCGCCAAGGACAACGGCCTGCTGGCCGGCTTCCCGGTCATCGACTTCAACGCCACCCTGCTGGACGGCAAGTACCACGATGTGGACTCGTCGGTGTTGGCGTTCGAAATCGCGGCGCGCGCGGCGTTCCGCGAGCTTCGCAGCCGGGCTTCGCCCAAGCTGCTGGAGCCGATCATGAAGGTCGAGGTGACGACGCCCGAGGACTATGTCGGCGACGTCATCGGCGACCTGAACTCCAGGCGCGGCATGATCCAGGGCACCGACCAGCGCGGCAACGCCCAGGTGATCATCGCCATGGTTCCGCTGGCCAACATGTTCGGCTACGTGAACACCCTGAGGTCCATGTCTCAGGGCCGCGCCAACTTCCACATGGAATACGACCACTACGAAGCCGTGCCGCAGGCGGTGGCCGACGAAGTGGTCAAGAAGTACGCTTGAAGACGATCAATTCCCTCCAAACTTCTCATCTGGAAGCCCATCCCGGGCTGGAGCTTTAAGAAATGGCCAAGGCAAAGTTCGAACGTAATAAGCCGCACTGTAACATCGGCACCATCGGTCACGTCGACCATGGCAAGACCACGCTGACGGCCGCCATCACCATGGTTCTGGCCAAGAGTGGCGGCGCGACGGCGATGAAATACGCAGACATCGACGCGGCGCCGGAAGAGAAGGCGCGCGGCATCACCATCAATACGGCGCACGTCGAATACGAGACCGCGAAGCGCCACTACGCGCACGTCGACTGCCCCGGTCACGCCGACTATGTGAAGAACATGATCACCGGCGCGGCGCAGATGGACGGCGCCATCCTGGTGGTGTCGGCCGCCGACGGCCCGATGCCGCAGACCCGTGAGCACATCCTGCTCGCCCGTCAGGTGGGCGTGCCGGCGCTGGTCGTCTTCCTCAACAAGGTCGACATGGTCGACGACGAGGAGCTGCTTGAGCTCGTCGAGATGGAAGTGCGCGAGCTGCTGTCCAGCTACGAATTCCCCGGCGACGACATTCCGATCGTCCAGGGTTCGGCGCTCGCCGCCCTCGAAGGCAAGGACGCCAAGATCGGCGAAGAAGCGGTCCTGGCTCTGATGTCGGCGGTGGACGACTACATTCCCCAGCCTGAGCGACCGGTCGACCTGCCGTTCATGATGGCGGTGGAAGATGTGTTCTCCATCTCCGGCCGCGGCACCGTGGTGACCGGTCGCGTCGATCGCGGCGTGGTCAAGGTCGGCGAGGAAGTGGAAATCGTGGGCCTGCGTCCGACCGTGAAGACCATCTGCACGGGCGTGGAAATGTTCCGCAAGCTGCTCGACCAGGGCCAGGCCGGCGACAACGTCGGCGTGCTGCTGCGCGGCACCAAGCGCGAGGAAGTCGAGCGTGGCCAAGTGCTGTGCAAGCCCGGCTCGATCACGCCGCACACCAAGTTCACGGCCGAAACCTACATCCTCACCAAGGATGAAGGTGGTCGCCACACCCCGTTCTTCAGCAACTATCGCCCGCAGTTCTACTTCCGCACGACGGACGTGACCGGGGTGATCACGCTGCGCGAGGGCGTGGAGATGATCATGCCCGGCGACAACGCCGAGTTGGACGTCGAGCTGATCACGCCGATCGCCATGGAGGAGCGCTTGCGCTTCGCCATCCGCGAAGGCGGTCGCACGGTCGGCTCGGGCGTCGTCACCAAGATCGTCGCCTAGGATCGGACGGGGCGGCTCGTCGCTTGATGAGCGAGGGGCCGCCTGTTACACGACGCTCCCTTCGGCGATGAGCCAAAGTCTGATGCGCCGGCGGGCCTCGCGCTCTCCGGCGCTTTGGCCTTTTCGGCGGGCGTCGGGAGTCTAGGAGTGTAGCTCAGCTGGTAGAGCATCGGTCTCCAAAACCGAGGGTCGTGGGTTCGAGTCCCTCCACTCCTGCCACTATATGAGAGTTGAAGAGCGCGGTTCGCCGCGTCGAGGAATGAAGAATCGAAGGGCCGAAATGGCAAAGACTTCAGGCTTGGTTCCCACCGCCATGCGCCGGGGCTCACCCGCTCCGAGCGCGCCCGCGCGTGTGACCGTTCCAGCCGAGCCCAAGAAGCCGTTCAATCCCATGCAGTTTCTGCGCGAGGTGCGCGCCGAAGCCCGCAAGGTCACCTGGACCAGCTGGAAGGAAACCTGGATCACTTCGGTGATGGTCGGGATCATGGTTGTCATGACGGCCCTGTTCTTCTTCGGCGTCGACGCCCTGCTGCACGCGGCGGTCACCGCGCTCCTCAAACTGGCCAACGCGGAGTAATTCGAGCCATGACAGGCGCAGAGGCCCAGGCCCCCAACCCCAATCACAAGTGGTACATCGTCCACGCCTATTCGAATTTCGAGAAGAAGGTGGCCGAGAGCATCCGCGAGCAGGCCCACACCCAGGGGCTGGACGACGCCTTTTCCGAGATCCTGGTGCCGACCGAGGACGTCATCGAGATCCGCCGCGGCCGCAAGATCAACGCCGAACGCAAGTTCTTCCCGGGCTATGTGCTGGTGAAGATGGACCTCTCGGATGAGGCCTACCACCTGGTGAAGAATACGCCCAAGGTGACGGGCTTCCTGGGTTCGGGTCTGCGGCCCATGCCGGTGTCCGAGCGCGAAGTCGCCCGCATCATCGGCGCTATCGAGGAAGGTGTGGAGCGGCCCAAGCCGACCATCACCTTCGACATCGGCGAGACCGTCCGCGTCATCGACGGGCCCTTCGCCAGCTTCAACGGATCGGTCGAGCACGTCGATGAGGAGCGGGCGCGTCTGCGCGTCACCGTCTCGATCTTCGGTCGCGCGACGCCGGTCGAACTGGAATACTCGCAGGTGGAAAAAGCCAGCTAGCGAGACAATCCTTTCCGCCCCATCCCGGGGCGGGATGAAATCCGTGGGAGGGGCGCCACCCCGCACCACGGCTCACAGGCGCCGATCCCGGCGCGGAAGAGGAGATCATGGCTAAGAAGATTCTGGGCTACATCAAGCTCCAGGTGAAGGCCGGTTCGGCGACCCCGTCGCCGCCGATCGGCCCGGCGCTCGGTCAGCGCGGCGTAAACATCATGGGCTTCTGCAAGGAGTTCAACGCCCGCACCGAAGGCGTCGCCAAGGGCACGCCCCTGCCGACGGTGATCACCGTCTATCAGGACAAGAGCTTTTCCTTCGTCACCAAGACCCCGCCGGCGACCCACTATCTGAAGGAAGCGGTCGGCATCAAATCGGGCTCGGGTAAGACTGGGCGCGAAGTCGCCGGCACCGTCACGCGGACGCAGCTCAAGGAGATCGCTCAGGCGAAAATGAAGGATCTTAACGCCAACGACATCGATGCGGCGGCGAAGATCATCGAAGGCTCGGCGCGCGCCATGGGCCTCAAGGTTGTGGAGGCTTAGGGGCAAGATGACCAAGGTCACCAAGAGAGAAAAGGCCCGGTCGGTTGACCGGAACGCCCAGCATCCGCTCGATCAAGCCGTGAAGCTGGTCAAGGCCAACGCCACCGCCAAGTTCGACGAGAGCGTCGAGATCGCCGTCAATCTAGGCGTTGATCCGCGTCACGCCGATCAGCAGGTGCGCGGCGTCGTCTCCCTGCCTTCGGGCACGGGCCGCGATGTGCGCGTGGCGGTCATCGCCAAGGACGCCAAGGCCGCCGAGGCCACGGCGGCGGGCGCCGACATCGTCGGGGCCGAGGATCTGGTCGAGCGTATCCAGGGCGGATTCCTGGAGTTCGACCGGGTGATCGCCACGCCCGACATGATGGCTCTGGTCGGCCGGCTGGGTAAGATCCTGGGCCCGCGCGGCCTGATGCCCAATCCGCGCGTCGGCACGGTGACGCCCAACGTCGCCCAGGCCGTCAAGGACGCCAAGGGCGGGGCCATCGAGTTCCGCGTCGAAAAGTCGGGCATCGTCCATGCCGGCATCGGCAAGGCGAGCTTCACCGAGGAAGCCATCACCGCCAATGTCCGTGCGCTGATGGACGCCCTGGCCAAGGCCAAGCCGACCGGCGCCAAGGGTGTTTACGTGCGGCGGGTAAGCCTGTCCTCGACCATGGGCCCCGGCGTCAAGGTGGACACCGCGACCCTCGGCGCCTGAGCCGCGTCACAGATCTCCTCCAGCTGGCCGGACCAGGTCGGCTGGAGGGGAAGTCTGTTGTGGCGCAGCCCTGTTGAATCCCCAGGCGGCCTCGTGTATAGGCGCGCCTCCGATGCGGGGCGACCCGTGTCGAAACCTGTCCGAGAACCGCGGGCCCCTCGGGGCTTAAACCTTTCCGCCGCGGGGAGACGGGGACCGAAGACCACGAGCGTCACCCGCGTGCGGGGCCGGCGCGTCTTCGACCTCACTCCTTCGAACAGCCCATGTTCATTCGTCCGGCGGACGTCAAACGGAGTGCGGCATGCATCGCGCGCAGAAGTCTGAAGCCATCGAAACGCTGTCCGGCGTGTTCGCCGACGCCGGCGCCGTGGTCGTGACCCACTATGTCGGCCTGACCGTCGCCGAGACCGAGGACCTGCGCGGCCGGCTGCGCAAGGAAGGCGCCTCGTTCAAGGTGGTCAAGAACCGCCTGGCCCAGAAGGCGCTGAACGGCGCCTCCGAAGACGCCCACGCCATGTTCAAGGGCCCGGTCGCCATCGCCTATGGCCCCGATCCGGTCTCGGCCGCCAAGGCCACCACGGCCTACGCCAAGGACAACGAAAAGCTGGTCATCATCGGCGCCCTGATGGGCGACCAGGTGCTGGACGCCGCCCGCGTGCAGGCGCTGGCCAAGCTGCCGTCGCTGGACGAGCTGCGTGGCAAGATCGTCGGCATCATCCTCGCTCCCGCGACCAAGATCGCCGGCGTGGTGCAGGCGCCCGCTGGACAACTGGCCCGCGTGGTCGGCGCCTACGCCGCCAAGGCCGCCTGAACCCTTTCCAATCCACCGCTTCGTATAGAAGGATCAAACCTAGCCATGTCGAAACTTGAAAAACTGGTCGACGACCTTTCCTCGCTGACCGTCCTGGAAGCCGCCGAACTGGCCAAGCTTCTGGAAGAAAAGTGGGGCGTCTCGGCCGCCGCGCCGGTGGCCATGGCCGCCGCCGCGGGCGGAGCCGCCGCCGCTCCGGCGGAAGCCGCCGAAGAGCAGACGGAGTTCACCGTCATTCTGACCGGCGCGGGCGAAAAGAAGATCAATGTGATCAAGGAAGTCCGCACCGTTCGTCCGGACCTGGGCCTGAAGGAAGCCAAGGACCTGGTCGAAGGCGCGCCGCAGAACATCAAGGAAAATGTCTCCAAGCAGGAAGCCGAGGACATCAAGTCCAAGCTCGAAGCCGCTGGGGCCACCATCCAGATCAAATAGTCTGGCCGCGCGTCGCCGCATCCGGGCGAACCGGGGCGGCGACGGGCGTATGAACGGCGCAATTGTGAATATCCGGCGCGCGCGAAGTTTTTGCGCGCCGGGGCCTTCCCTTTTGGGCGCCGGACGCATAAATACGCGTTTCTCTCAAACCAGAGTTCGATTCTGTGCGGGCGCGCCTCCTCGTGGGCGGGCTCGTTTCATCGCCCCGAGGCGCGGTCAGCCGCCCTCCGACTGCGCGAAGGGGCGCCGTGGTGCGTGCAGCGCCGCGGGATTTTTCCAGCGTCCGGCGGACGGCATGTGGCTCTTCCGAGCCCCCCGTCCGACCCGAGGGTGGACGCGTGGAAACGACGCCCAAAAACCGTTTGGTGCGTCCTAGGGAGCCAAGATGGCGCAATCTTTCACCGGCAAGAAGCGTATTCGCAAGTCCTTTGGCCGCATCCCCGAAGTGGTGCGGATGCCGAACCTGATCGAGGTTCAGCGTTCATCCTACGAGCAGTTTCTTCAGCGTGAAGTCCGGTCCGGCGAGCGCCGCGACGAGGGCATTGAGGCGGTCTTCCGGTCGGTGTTCCCGATCAAGGACTTCAACGAGCGCGCCATGCTCGAATACGTCTCCTATGAATTCGAGGAGCCCAAGTACGACGTTGAGGAATGCATCCAGCGCGACATGACCTATGCCGCGCCTCTGAAGGTCAAGCTGCGCCTGATCGTTTGGGAGACCGACGAGGAGACGCAGGCGCGCTCGGTCAAGGACATCAAGGAGCAGGACGTCTACATGGGCGATATCCCGCTCATGACCGACAAGGGCACCTTCGTCGTCAACGGCACCGAGCGGGTGATCGTCTCCCAGATGCACCGCTCACCGGGCGTGTTCTTCGACCACGATAAGGGCAAGACGCATTCATCCGGTAAGCTCCTGTTCGCCGCGCGCATCATCCCCTACCGCGGCTCCTGGCTCGACTTCGAATTCGACGCCAAGGACATGGTGTTCGTGCGTATCGACCGGCGCCGTAAGCTGCCGGCCACCACCTTCCTCTACGCCCTCGGCATGGATGGGGAAGAGATCCTCACCACCTTCTATGACGTGGTGCCTTACGAGAAGCGCGAGGCCGCCGGCGACGTGGGCGGTTGGGCGACGCCCTACAAGCCGGAGCGCTGGCGCGGCGTGAAGCCGGAATACGCTCTCATCGACGCCGACACTGGCGAGGAAGTCGCCGCGGCCGGAACCAAGATTTCCGCCCGCCAGGCCAAGCGCCTCGCCGATGGCGGCCTGAAGAACCTGCTGCTGCCGCCGGAAGCCCTGGTCGGCAAGTACCTGGCCCGCGACGAAGTGAACGCCGAGAGCGGCGAGATCTACGCCGAGGCCGGCGACGAACTGGACGTGGCGGCGATCGCCAGCCTGGAGGAGCAGGGCTTCTCGACCATCGACGTGCTCGACATCGACCACGTCACCGTCGGACCCTACATCCGCAACACCCTGCGCCTCGACAAGAACGCGATCCGTGAGGACGCTCTCTTCGACATCTATCGCGTCATGCGTCCCGGCGAGCCGCCGACGGTGGAAGCCGCCGAAGCGATGTTCAAGAGCCTGTTCTTCGACCAGGACCGCTATGACCTGTCCTCGGTCGGCCGGGTCAAGATGAACATCCGCCTGGAGCTGGACTGCCCCGACGACGTGCGCGTGATCCGCAAGGAAGACGTGCTGGAGGTCCTCAAGACCCTGGTCGGGCTGCGCGACGGTCGCGGCGAGATCGACGACATCGACAACCTCGGCAACCGGCGCGTGCGCTCGGTGGGCGAGCTGCTCGAAAACCAATACCGCATCGGCCTGCTGCGCATGGAGCGGGCGATCAAGGAACGCATGTCCAGCGTCGATATCGACACGGTCATGCCCCACGACCTGATCAACGCCAAGCCGGCGGCGGCGGCGGTGCGTGAATTCTTCGGCTCCTCGCAGCTGTCGCAGTTCATGGACCAGACCAACCCGCTGTCGGAGATCACCCACAAGCGCCGTCTCTCGGCGCTTGGCCCCGGCGGCCTGACGCGCGAGCGCGCCGGCTTCGAGGTGCGCGACGTGCACCCCACCCACTACGGCCGCATCTGCCCGATCGAGACGCCCGAAGGGCCGAACATCGGCCTGATCAACTCGCTGGCCACCCACGCGGTGGTCAACAAATACGGCTTCATCGAGAGCCCATACCGGCGGGTGAAGGACGGCAAGATCGCCGACGAGGTGATCTACATGTCGGCCATGGAGGAGGCGAAACACGTCATCGCCCAGGCCAACATCGCCCTGCGTGACGGCGAGATCGTCGACGATCTGGTCCCCGGCCGGGTGAACGGCGAGCCCTCGCTGCTGCCGCGCGACCAGGTCGACCTGATGGACGTCAGCCCCAAGCAGGTGGTGTCCGTGGCCGCGGCGCTGATCCCGTTCCTCGAGAACGATGACGCCAACCGCGCCCTGATGGGTTCGAACATGCAACGCCAGGCGGTGCCGCTCATCCAATCCGACGCCCCGCTCGTGGGCACGGGCATGGAAGATGTGGTGGCGCGCGATTCCGGCGCCGTGGTCGTCGCCCGCCGCTCCGGCGAGGTTGAGCAGATCGACGGCACGCGTATCGTCATCACCGCCACCGAAGAGACCGACCCCACCAAGCCGGGTGTCGACATCTATCGCCTGTCGAAGTTCCAGCGGTCGAACCAGAACACCTGCATCAACCAGCGTCCGCTGGTGCGGGTGGGCGACAAGATCGCCGCCGGGGACATCATCGCCGACGGTCCCTCGACCGATCTCGGCGAGCTGGCTCTGGGCCGCAACGCGCTCGTCGCCTTCATGCCCTGGAACGGCTACAACTTCGAGGACTCGATCCTCATCTCCGAGCGCATCGTGCGCGACGACGTCTTCACCTCGATCCACATCGAGGAGTTCGAGGTCATGGCCCGTGACACCAAGCTTGGGCCTGAGGAGATCACCCGCGACATCCCGAACGTCGGCGAGGAAGCCCTGCGCAACCTCGACGAGGCGGGCATCGTGGCCATCGGCGCCGAAGTCCTGCCGGGCGATATCCTGGTCGGTAAGGTGACGCCCAAGGGCGAGACCCCGATGACCCCGGAAGAGAAACTTCTGCGGGCCATCTTCGGCGAAAAGGCCTCCGACGTGCGCGACACCTCCCTGCGGCTGCCGCCCGGCGTCGCCGGCACGGTGGTCGAGGTGCGCGTGTTCAACCGCCACGGCGTCGACAAGGACGAGCGCGCCATGGCCATCGAGCGCGAAGAGATCGATCGTCTCGGCAAGGACCGTGACGACGAGTTCGCCATCCTCAACCGCAACATGACCGCGCGCCTGCGCGAACAGCTGGTCGGCCGCACGGCCGTCTCCGGTCCCAAGGGCTTCGGCCGCGGCGAGATCTCCGCCGCCAAGCTTGACGAGACCCAGCCGGGCCTGTGGTGGCAGATTGCCGTCGACGACGAGAAGGCCCAGGGCGAGCTGGAGGCCATGCGCCGCCTGTTCGAGGAAGCCCGCGACCGGCTGGACCGCCGGTTCGAAGACAAGGTCGACAAGCTGCAACGCGGCGACGAACTGCCGCCGGGCGTGATGAAGATGGTCAAGGTCTTCGTGGCCGTGAAGCGCAAGCTTCAGCCGGGCGACAAGATGGCTGGCCGTCACGGCAACAAGGGCGTCATCTCCAAGATCCTGCCGATCGAGGACATGCCGCACCTGGAAGACGGCACGCCGGTGGACGTGGTGCTCAATCCCTTGGGCGTGCCCTCGCGGATGAACGTCGGCCAGATCTTTGAGACCCACCTTGGGTGGGCCTGCGCCGGTCTCGGTCGCCAGATCGGCGAGCTTCTCGACGCCTGGCGTCTGGGTGGACAGAAGAAGGCTCTGGTCGAGCGCCTGCGCGAGATCTACGGCCCCGATCAGGTCCTGCCGGACGATGAGGACGAGCTCGTCGAGCTGGCCCGCAATCTCTCCAAGGGCGTGCCGATCGCCACGCCGGTCTTCGACGGAGCCCACATCGGCGACATCGAGAATCTTCTCGAAGCCGCTGGCCTGAACCGCTCCGGCCAGGTCCAGCTCTACGACGGCCAAACCGGCGAGGAGTTCAAGCGCGCGGTGACGGTGGGCTACATCTATATGCTGAAGCTGCACCACCTGGTGGACGACAAGATCCACGCCCGCTCGATCGGCCCCTACAGCCTGGTCACCCAGCAACCGCTGGGCGGCAAGGCGCAGTTCGGCGGCCAGCGCTTCGGCGAGATGGAGGTCTGGGCGCTTGAAGCCTACGGCGCCGCCTACACCCTGCAGGAAATGCTGACGGTGAAGTCGGACGACGTGGCCGGGCGGACCAAGGTCTATGAGTCCATCGTGCGTGGCGACGACGCCTTCGAGGCCGGGATCCCCGAAAGCTTCAACGTTCTGGTCAAGGAGATGCGCTCCCTGGGCCTCAACGTGGAGCTGGAGAACACTTGATCCGCCGGCCTGACAACGCGGAACGCCGATCGGCGAGGGGAGGGGCGAAGCGCGCCTCCCCGTCCGCGTCCCTTGAACGCTTCTGACGAATTGGGAACCCGATGAACCAGGAAGTCCTGAACATCTTCAATCCGGTGGTCGCCGCGCCGACCTTCGACCAGATCCGGATTTCGCTCTCCAGCCCCGAGAAGATTCGCTCGTGGTCGTTCGGAGAGATCAAGAAGCCCGAGACCATCAACTACCGCACCTTCAAGCCGGAGCGGGACGGGCTGTTCTGCGCCCGCATCTTCGGCCCGACGAAGGACTACGAGTGCTTGTGCGGCAAGTACAAGCGCATGAAGTACAAGGGCATCATCTGCGAAAAGTGCGGCGTCGAGGTCACCTTGGCGCGCGTCCGGCGCGAACGCATGGGCCACATCGAGCTGGCCTCGCCGGTGGCGCACATCTGGTTCCTGAAGTCGCTGCCCAGCCGCATCGCCATGATGCTGGACATGCCGCTCAAGGACATCGAGCGTGTCCTCTATTTCGAATACTACATCGTCACCGAGCCCGGCCTCACGCCGCTGAAGCAGCACCAACTGCTGTCGGAAGACGAATGCATGCGCTTCCAGGAGGAGTTCGGCGACGACTCCTTCACGGCCGAGATCGGCGCCGAGGCCATTCAGGGCCTGCTCAAAGGCATCGACATGCAGGCCGAGACGGAGAAGCTGCGTGAGGAGCTGACCACCACCACCTCCGAGATCAAGCTCAAGAAGGCGTCCAAGCGCCTCAAGATCCTCGAGGCGTTCATCGAAAGCGGCAACAAGCCCGAGTGGATGATCATGACCGTCATTCCGGTCATCCCGCCCGAACTGCGTCCGCTGGTGCCGCTGGACGGCGGCCGCTTCGCCACCTCGGACCTCAACGACCTCTATCGCCGGGTCATCAACCGCAACAACCGCCTGAAGCGGCTCATCGAGTTGCGCGCGCCGGACATCATCATCCGCAACGAAAAGCGGATGCTGCAGGAAGCGGTCGACGCCCTGTTCGATAACGGCCGTCGCGGCCGGGTGATCACCGGCGCCAACAAGCGTCCGCTGAAGTCTCTGGCCGACATGCTGAAGGGCAAGCAGGGCCGCTTCCGCCAGAACCTGCTCGGCAAGCGCGTCGACTATTCCGGCCGGTCGGTGATCGTCGTCGGTCCCGAGCTCAAGCTGCACGAGTGCGGCCTGCCCAAGAAGATGGCGCTCGAACTGTTCAAGCCGTTCATCTATGCACGTCTCGACGCCAAGGGCCTCTCGGGCACCGTCAAGCAATCCAAGCGCATGGTCGAGCGCGAGCAGCCGCAGGTGTGGGACATCCTCGAAGAGGTGATCCGCGAGCACCCGGTGATGCTCAATCGCGCGCCGACGCTGCACCGCCTGGGCATCCAGGCGTTCGAGCCCAAGTTGATCGAGGGTAAGGCCATCCAGCTTCACCCGCTGGTCTGCACCGCCTTCAACGCCGACTTCGACGGCGACCAGATGGCGGTCCACGTGCCGCTGTCGCTGGAGGCGCAGCTTGAGGCGCGGGTGCTGATGATGAGCACCAACAACATTCTGTCGCCCGCCAACGGCAAGCCTATCATCGTGCCGTCGCAGGATATCGTGCTCGGCCTCTACTACATCTCCCAGGCCAAGGACGCCGAGCCCGGCGAGGGCAAGGCCTTCTTCGACATCGGCGAGATCGATGCGGCCCTGGCCGCGGGCGTCATCAGCCTGCACGCCAAGATCCGCGCACGCTTCACCGAGATGGACGCCGACGGCAAGCTCGTCACCAAGGTGATCCAGACGACACCAGGGCGGATGAAGATCGCCGCCCTGCTGCCGCAGCACCCCGCGATCAAATACACCCTGGTCGACAAGAGCCTGACCAAGAAGGAAATCGGCAATCTGATCGACGTAGTCTATCGCCACTGCGGTCAGAAGGCGACAGTCATCTTCGCCGACCAGATCATGGGTCTGGGCTTCCGCGAGGCCGCCAAGGCCGGCATTTCCTTCGGCAAGGACGACATCATCATCCCGGCTGAAAAGGCGGCGATCGTCGACAAGACGCGCAAGCTGGTCGAGGAATATGAGCAGCAATACGCCGATGGCCTGATCACCAAGGGCGAGAAGTACAACAAGGTGGTGGACGCCTGGTCCAAGGCCACCGATCGCGTCTCCGACGAGATGATGACCGAGATCTCCACCCAACGGAAAGGTCCCGACGGTCGCGAGCTCGAGCTCAACTCGGTGTGGATGATGGCCAACTCCGGCGCCCGCGGCTCGCAGGCCCAGATGAAGCAGCTGGGCGGCATGCGCGGCCTGATGGCCAAGCCCTCGGGCGAGATCATTGAGACGCCGATCATCTCGAACTTCAAGGAAGGCCTCACCGTCCAGGAGTACTTCAACTCCACCCACGGCGCCCGTAAGGGCCTGGCCGACACGGCGCTCAAGACGGCCAACTCCGGCTATCTGACCCGGCGTCTGGTCGATGTGGCGCAGGACTGCATCATTACCGAGGAAGACTGCGGCACCACGCGGGGCATCACCCTGCGCGCCGTGGCCGAAGCCGGTGAAGTGCAGGTCTCGCTCGCCCAGCGCGTCCTCGGCCGCTACTCGGCCGAGGCGATCAGGGCCCCTGGCAGCGAAGACATCGTGGTCCCCGCCGACACCTACCTCGACGAGGACATGATCGACGCCATCGAGGCGGCGGGCGTCCAGCAGGCCAAGGTCCGCTCGGTGCTCACCTGCGAATCCAAGGTCGGCGTCTGCGGCGCCTGCTACGGACGCGACCTCGCCCGCGGCACGGCCGTCAACATCGGCGAAGCGGTCGGCGTCATCGCCGCCCAGTCGATTGGCGAGCCCGGCACCCAGCTGACCATGCGCACCTTCCACATCGGCGGTGCGGTGCAGGTGGCCGAGCAGTCGTTCTTCGAAGCCGCCAACGACGGCGTCCTCAAGCTCTCGGCCGGTCACACGGTCCAGGCCCCGGACGGCGACACCGTGGTGCTGTCGCGCAACCTGCAGATCACCGTGCAGGTCGACGGCGTCGACCGCGAGTCCTATCGCCCGCCATATGGCGCGCGCCTCAAGGTCAAGGACGGCGCCAAGATCAAGCGCGGCGTCCGCTTCGCCGAGTGGGATCCCTACACCACGCCGATCATCACCGAAGTCTCCGGCAAGGTGCGCTTCGAGGATCTGGTCGACAACGTGTCGGTGCGTGAGGAAGCCGACGAGGCCACCGGCATCTCCAACCGCGTGGTCATCGACTGGCGCGCCTCCACGCGCGGCAGCGATCTGCGGCCGGGCGTTGCGGTTCTCGACGCGGACGGCGCCTATCGCAAGCTCGCCAATGGCGGCGATGCGCGCTACCTGCTGCCGGTGGGCGCGGTCCTCTCGGCCGGCGACGGTGATGAGGTCCGGCCCGGCGACGTGCTGTCGCGTCTTCCGACCGAAAGCGCCAAGTCGCGGGACATTACCGGCGGTCTGCCCCGGGTGGCCGAGCTTTTCGAAGCCCGGCGTCCGAAGGATTGCGCGGTCATCGCCGAGATGGACGGCCGCGTCGAATTCGGCCGCGACTACAAGAACAAGCGCCGGATCAAGATCATTCCGGACGATGGCGAGGCCGTGGAGTTCCTGATCCCCAAGGCCAAGCACATCGCGGTCCACGATGGCGACCAGATCCTCAAGGGCGAGTACATCATCGACGGCAACCCGGATCCGCACGATATCCTGCGCATCCTGGGCATCGAGGCGCTGGCCAACTTCCTGGTCAATGAGATCCAGGACGTCTACCGGCTGCAAGGCGTGCCGATCAACGACAAGCACATCGAGACGATCGTTCGTCAGATGCTGCAAAAGGTCGAGATCCTGGAGCCCGGCGACACCGGCCTCCTGAAGGGCGACCACATCGACAAGCCCGACGTCGAGGAGGAGAACGTCAAGGCCCTGGCGCGCGGTGGGCGCGCGGCGCTGACCCAGCCGGTGCTGCTTGGCATCACCAAGGCCTCGCTGCAGACGCGCAGCTTCATCTCGGCCGCCTCCTTCCAGGAGACGACCAGGGTGCTGACCGACGCGGCGGTGCACGGCAAGCGCGACTCGCTGGAAGGCCTGAAGGAGAACGTGATCGTGGGCCGGCTCATCCCGGCCGGCACCGGCTCCTATCTGCGTGGCCTGCAACGGATCGCTGCCAAGCGCGACGAGGCGCTCGCCGCCAGCCGCGCGGTGGTGATCGAGATGGAGCCGTTGCCGGCGGACATCGCCGCCGAAGCCGAAACGGTCTGACGATCGGAGGTCCTCCCGCCCTTACCGGGTGGGAGGATCGCGTCATTTTCTCCGGCGCAGGAACTTGAGGCCCGACCAGGTCTCGTCCACGGCGCACACCTTCACATCCACCCACCCCGTGGGCAGGACGATCTCGCGCACGCCGCCCTCGGTGAGGTCGGCGAACAGCGCCGACGACTTCTTCGGCCAGGAGATCCACAGAGCGGCGCCCTGGCGGGCGACGGCGGTCAAGGCGGCCGCCTGATCGCTCAACTGCGCGCGGTTCTCCCTGAAGACGTGCAGAATATCTGCCTCGGCCGGATCGGCCGTCCACGTCGCGCCGAGCGGCAAGGGACCGATCAGCGCCTCATAGCCCGCGGGCGCGTGCGACTGCCACAGCCGCGATCCCTCTCTCACGCCCAGCTTGTCGGCCAGGGGCTTGCCGGAATAGCCGGTCACCGCCCGTCGCTGCCGGGAGAGCCGGCTGGGCAGGCGTCGGCGACCCAGTGCGAATCGGTGTGGGTGCTGAACGGGATGCTGAGCCCCATCGTCTTATAGTCACCCCGCGCGCTCATCTGCAGGGTGGTGGCCGTGTAGGATCCTTCGCCGTCGATCAGCACGTGACCGCCCTTGGCGTCTACGCAGTCGCCGCGGAAGACGATGTGGCCGCCGGCGTTGGATTGTTGCGGGCAAGTGCACTGGTAGTGGTGATTGATGTAGCAGCCGGTGAACTTCTGGATCGCCTTGGGGGTGATGCAACGGTTCTCGGTCTTGGTCTGATGGATCGGCGAGGTGACGGTGTTGGTCGTCGACCAGTAGCCGGGCCGGATCGAATCGACCGCACCCGCCGCCCCGGCGAGGCCGACGAGGGACGCTCCGGCGACGAACGCCACGATCTGGTATCTGCGAGGGATCATGCTCTCTTTCCGCTGTCAGTGGGGTGAGCCGCCCAGGCCGCCCAGACCCTGAACGCCAGGCGTCGTGCCGACAGGCATGGTGGCCTCACGGTCACGCTCCTGCTTGTCGGCGGCCTTGTCGAAGCGCGCGCGCTTGGCCGGATCGATGCCGTCGAGCACGGGCGCCTTGGCGGCCTCATCGCCGAAACGCTCGTTGCATCGCGCCCGTTCCACCGCCGAGAGGCTGACGGCCTCGGCGTTGGCGCAGCCCACCAGGGTGCCGCGCAGACCGGGTCCGCCGCTCGGCAGCGCGCCGTAAGGGTAGGGGCTGAGGCCGTTCAGCCGCGAGCCGGTGAGGGCGCCCGGGGCGCCGCCGGGCGCGCCGCCGCCGCCTCCGCCGCCCGCTGGGGCGCCACCGCCCGGCGGGGATAGCGGCAGCGTCGGCACATTCGCCGGAACCTCATGGTTGGTCTTGTGCAGATTGAGCTTGCTCGGCCGCATGACGACCTGCGGCGACGGCGTGCGGGCGGTGACCGCGCTGGGCGCGATCACGGCGACGGACGGCGCCGGCCGGGGCGAGGGGGTGGGGCTCGGCGAAGGGCTGGGTGAAGGTGGCGCGGGGGACTTGGCCGGGGCCTGCCCGGCCGGCACGGCATTTGGCTTGGGCGGCGCGGGTCGCGCCGTGGTCGGCGCCGGCGGGGTCGGCGGCGCCGGCGTGGGCGGACTGGGCTTGGGCGGCGCCGGTTTCGGCGGCGCCACGGGCGTCGGCGGCTGAAGCTGGGGCTTGGGCGGCGTCAGGATCGCCGGCGGCGGTGGGGGCGGCGTCTGCTTCTCCAGCGCCTGTTTGATCTTGGGCGGGATCACCACCGGGGGGGGAGGCGGCGGGGGTATTTCCTCCTGGGGAAAGATCTCGACTTGCAGCGGCGCCGGTTGCGGTTGGGGCAGGGCATAGGGCGTGACCTGTTCGTTGATCACGAACATCGCGCATATGATGTGCAGCGCGACCGAGAGCCCGATGGCGATGGCGTTGCGGCGTTGGGTCTTCTTGCCGCTCAAGCGCTCACTTCCCTCTCGCGCCCCACCCCGGCTATGACCGAGCCGGGCGGCGCTTTCAAGACAGGGCAACATCCCTTCGCCGGCTCTTGACGGCAAGGGGCGGCGAGTCTAGAAGCCCCCACTCTCAGTTGGACCGGCTGTGCCCGGGGGATTTTCCCCTAAGGCAGACGCGGTCCGCGAGACGAACCTGGCCTGGCGGCTTCGCCGTTTGCGCCGGGCCTATGGGCCCTCGCGGTTTTCCGCGCGGGCCGTTCGTTTTTGCGGGCTTACGCGTTCGAACGACCCTCGGGTCGGACGAGCTGGTCTTTGAAATGGTCTGGCGCACGCGGGCTCCTCGAGCCTCGAAGGGAAAATACGAGCGATATGGATCGTCAAAACATCCGCATCCGCCTCAAGGCCTTTGACCATCGCGTGCTGGATCATTCCACACGCGAGATCGTCAACACGGCCAAGAGGACCGGCGCCACCGTGCGCGGGCCCATCCCGCTGCCCACGCTCATCGAGCGTTTCACCGTCAACCGTTCGCCGCACATCGACAAGAAGTCGCGCGAGCAGTTCGAAATCCGCACGCACAAGCGTGTGCTCGACATCGTCGATCCGACCCCGCAGACCGTGGACGCGCTGATGAAGCTCGACCTGTCGGCCGGCGTCGACGTCGAGATCAAGCTCTAGGAGGCGCGGGTCCGATGCGAACCGGCGTGATCGCCAAAAAGCTGGGAATGACCCGCCTCTTCGACGAGGCCGGCTCCCATACGCCTGTCACAGTGCTCAGCCTCGAAGGCTGTCAGGTGACCGCGCAGCGCACCAAGGAGCGGGACGGCTATGTCGCCCTGCAGCTCGGCGCCGGTGCGAAGAAGGCCAAGAACACCAGCAACGCCATGCGCGGCCACTTCGCCAAGGCGCTGGTCGAACCCAAGCGCTGCCTGGTCGAGTTCCGCGTCAGCGAGGACAACCTCATCGATGTCGGGGCCGAGTTCACGGCCGACCATTTCGCCCCCGGCCAGAAGGTCGACGTATCGGGCCTGACGGTGGGCAAGGGCTTCGCCGGGGCCATGAAGCGTTGGAACTTCGGCGGCATGCGCGCCACCCACGGCGTCTCGGTCTCGCACCGGGCTCACGGCTCCACCGGCCAGCGGCAGGACCCGGGCAAGGTGTTCAAGGGCAAGAAGATGGCCGGCCACATGGGCCAGGACAATGTCACCACCCTGAACCTCACCGTGTTCAAGGTCGACGTCGAGCGCGGCCTGATCCTGATCAAGGGCGCCGTGCCGGGAACCGAAGGCACGTTCGTGAAGATCCGCGACGCGCTCAAGTCCGCCGCGCCGGCCGATCTGCCCAAGCCCGGCGCCTTCAAGATCGTCGGAGGGTCTGAACCGGCCGCCGAAATCGCCGACACCGCGCCGGAAGCGGCCGTGGAAGTCGTCAGCGGGGGTGAGGAATGAAAATCGACGTCATCACCCTCAAGGGCGACAAGGGCGGCGCGCTCGAACTGCCCGACGATATCTTCGGCATCGCCGAGATTCGCGGCGACCTGCTGCAGCGCTGCGTGACTTGGCAACTGGCCAAGCGTCGCACCGGCACCCACAAGGTGCAGGTGCGCAATGAGGTCTCGCGCACCGGCAAGAAGATGTACCGCCAGAAGGGCACCGGCGGCGCCCGTCACGGCTCACGCCGCGCGGCGCAGTTCGTCGGCGGCGCCCGGGCCTTCGGGCCGGTGGTGCGCAGCCACGCCTTCGACCTTCCCAAGAAGGTCCGGGCCCTGGCCCTACGTCACGCCCTGTCGTCCAAGGCCAACTCCGGCGCCCTGATCGTGCTGGATTCGGCGACCCCCTCCGATCCCAAGACCGCGGGCTTGCGCGCGGACCTGGCGGCCCTGGGCCTGACCAATGCGCTGATCATCGCCGGCGCCACGGTCGACGCCAACTTCGCCCTGGCGGCGCGCAACATCCCCAACATCGATGTGCTGCCCGACGCCGGCCTCAACGTCTATGACGTGCTCCGCCGCCACAAGCTGGTCCTCACTAAGGACGCCGTCGAAGCGATCCGGGCCCGCTTTGAAGTGAAGGAGGCCGTGTAATGGCCGCCACGCCGCGCCACTACGACACCATCCTCGCCCCGGTGATCACCGAAAAGGCGACGCTGCTCAGCGAACACAACAAGGTCGTGTTCCGGGTCTCCATGGAGTCCACCAAGGAAGACATCGCCTCGGCCGTCGAAGAGCTGTTCAAGGTCAAGGTCACTAAGGTCAACACCCTGATCCAGAAGGGTAAGTCCAAGCGCTTCCGCGGGCATATGGGCCGCAGGAACGACATCAAGAAGGCCATCGTCACCCTCGAGGAAGGCCAATCCATCGACATTACGACGGGGCTGTAGGGATATGGCGCTCAAACAATTCAACCCCACCTCGCCCTCGCGACGCGGCCTGGTCCTGGTGGACCGGTCCGACCTGCACAAGGGCCGTCCGGAAAAGAGCCTCGTCGAGGGCCTGACCAAGTCGGGCGGTCGCGGCGGCGGCGGACGTATCGCCGTGCGTTTCCGCGGCGGAGGCGCCAAGCGGCTCTACCGCATCATCGATTTCAAGCGCCGCAAATGGGGCGTGGCCGGCAAGGTCGAGCGGCTGGAGTACGATCCGAACCGCACCGCCTTCATCGCCCTGGTCAAATATGACGATGGCGAGCTGGCCTATATCCTGGCGCCGCAGCGCCTCTCTCCGGGCGATGAGATCATCGCCGCCGAGAAGGTCGACGTGAAGCCGGGCAACGCCTCGCCGCTGCGCGCCCTGCCGATCGGCACCATCATCCACAACGTCGAGCTGAAGCCCATGAAGGGCGGCCAGATCGCTCGTTCGGCCGGTTCCTACGCCCAGCTGGTCGGCCGCGACGCCGGCTACGCCCAGATCCGCCTGGGCTCGGGCGAGCTGCGCATGGTGCAGGACAGCTGCATGGCCACGGTGGGCGCGGTCTCCAACCCCGACCACATGAACGAAGTGCTCGGCAAGGCCGGACGCGTTCGTCACAAAGGCCGCCGCCCGCACGTTCGCGGCGTCGCCATGAACCCGATCGACCACCCGCACGGCGGCGGCGAAGGCCGCACCTCCGGCGGCCGTCACCCTGTCACTCCGTGGGGCAAGCCCACCAAGGGCCGCAAGACCCGCACCAACAAGACTACGGACAAGTTCATCATCCGCAGTCGCCACGCGAAGAAGGCGCGCTAAGCCATGACCCGCTCGGTATGGAAGGGTCCGTTCGTCGACGGCTATCTGCTCAAGAAGGCGGAAGTCGCCCAGACCTCGGGCCGCAAGGACGTGATCAAGACCTGGTCGCGCCGCTCGACCATCATGCCCCAGTTCGTGGGCCTGACCTTCGGCGTCCACAACGGCCAGAAGCACGTGCCGGTGCTGGTGGGCGAAGACATGGTGGGCATGAAGTTCGGCGAGTTCGCGCCGACCCGCTACTTCCCCGGCCACGCCGCCGACAAGAAGGCCAAGAGGAAGTAGCATGAGCAAGAAGGCAAAGGCGCGGCGTCTGAAGCCCGTCGAAGCGATGGCCAAGGTGCGCTCGCTGCGCACCGGCGCGCGCAAGCTCAACCTCGTCGCCCAGTCCATCCGTGGACTGAAGGTGCAACGGGCCCTCAACGAGCTGGAGTTCAGCCACAAGCGCATCGCCGTCGATGTGCGCAAGGCGCTCTATTCGGCGATCTCCAACGCCGAGAACAACCACAGCCTGGACATCGACAATCTCGTCGTGGCCGAGGCCTTTGTAGGCAAGAACCTGACGATGAAGCGCTTTTCCGCCCGCGCCCGCGGCCGGTCGTCGAGAATTGAAAAGCCGTTCTCCGAGATCACCATCGTGGTCCGCGAACTGGGTGAGGCCGCCTGATGGGTCAGAAAGTCAATCCAATCGGTCTGCGGTTGGGCATCAACCGCACCTGGGACAGCCGCTGGTTCGCCAGCGGGGAAGAATATGCGCGCCTGCTGCACGAAGACATGCGCATGCGCCGCGAGCTCAAGAAGCGCCTGGCCCAGGCCGGCGTGTCGCGGATCATCATCGAACGGCCGCACAAGCGCTGCCGGGTGACCATCTACGCTGCCCGCCCGGGCGTCATCATCGGCAAGAAGGGCGCCGATATCGAGAAGCTGCGCAAGGACCTCTCGGCCATGACCGAGGGTGAGGTGCACCTCAACATCGTCGAAATCCGCAAGCCCGAGACCGACGCCCAGCTGGTGGCCGAGAACATCGCCCAGCAACTCGAGCGCCGCATCGCCTTCCGCCGCGCCATGAAGCGCTCGATGCAGTCGGCCATGCGCCTGGGCGCCAAGGGCGTCCGCGTCGAGGTGGCCGGTCGCCTGGGCGGGGCTGAAATCGCCCGTGACGAGTCCTATCACGAGGGTCGCGTGCCCCGGCACACCCTGCGCGCCGACATCGACTATGGCTTCGCCGAGGCCAAGACCACCTACGGGATCATCGGCGTCAAGGCCTGGATCTTCAAGGGCGAGGTGCTGGAGCACGACCCGATGGCGCTCGACAAGCGCCTGGCGTCCGAGTCCGGTCCGGCCGGCGAAGGCGGCGGCCGTGAGTCCCGTGGCGACCGTCCCGATCGCGCCCCGCGCCGCGATCGTCGCGAAGCCGCGAACGCCTAAGGGTCCGCCGTCATGCTGTCACCGAAGAAAACCAAGTACCGCAAGCAGTTCAAGGGCAAGATCCATGGACTGACCAAGGGCGGCTCCGCGCTCAACTTTGGCTCCCACGGCCTCAAGTCCGTGCAGCCCGAGCGGATCACCGCCCGCCAGATCGAGGCGGCGCGCCGCGCCATCACCCGCCAGATGAAGCGCCAGGGACGGGTGTGGATCCGCATCTTCCCGGACGTGCCGGTCACCGACAAGCCGGCCGAAGTCCGCATGGGCAAGGGCAAGGGCGCGGTGGAGTACTGGGCCGCGCGCGTCGCGCCGGGCCGGATCATGTTCGAGGTCGATGGGGTGCCCGACGACGTGGCCCGCGAGGCTCTGCGCCTGGGCGCGGCCAAGCTGCCGGTCCAGACCCGCATCGTCACCCGTATTGGCGCCGTGACGGAGGCCGCGTGATGAAGAGCGATGAAGTCCGTCGTCTGACGGCCGACCAACTTACCGATCAGCTGCTGAGCCTCAAGAAGGAGCAGTTCAACCTGCGCTTCCAGGCCGCCACCGGCCAGCTGGAAAAGACCCATCGCGTGGAAGAAGTGCGCCGCGACATCGCGCGCATCAAGACCGTCCTGCGCGCCAAGGCCCCGGCGGCCTAGAGGAAGGAAGCCATGCCAAAGCGAATTCTCGAAGGAACGGTCGTCTCCGACAAGGGCGACAAGACGGTGATCGTCCGCGTTGAGCGGACGTTCCTGCACCCCTTGCTCAAGAAGACCGTGCGCCGGTCCAAGAAGTACCACGCCCACGACGAGGCCAACGCCTATCACACTGGCGAATTCGCCAAGATCGTGGAGTGCGCGCCCAAGTCCAAGACCAAGACCTGGGAAGTGCTTCCCAAGGCAGGCGTTGGGGCCGCGCAATGATCCAGATGCAGACCAATCTGGAAGTGGCCGACAACTCCGGCGCCCGCCGGGTGATGTGCATCAAGGTCCTGGGCGGCGCCGGGCGTCGCTACGCCGGCGTCGGCGACAAGATCGTGGTGTCGGTCAAGGAAGCCATTCCGCGGGGCCGCGTGAAGAAGGGCGACGTGCTGCAGGCGATCGTCGTGCGCACCTCCTCGGCCATCAAGCGCAAGGACGGCTCGGTGATCCGCTTCGACCGCAACGCCGCGGTGATCGTCAACAAGCAGTCCGAGCCCATCGGAACGCGCATCTTCGGCCCGGTTCCGCGCGAGCTGCGCGCCAAGAACCACATGAAGATCATCTCGCTCGCGCCGGAGGTGCTGTGATGGCCGCGAAAATCAAGAAGGGCGACCGTGTGGTCCTGCTGACCGGCAAGGACAAGGGTCGCGCCGGTCAGGTGACCAAGGTGCTGCCCAAGGACGAGCGGGTGTTCGTTTCGGGTCTCAATCTGGTGAAGCGGCACACCCGCCCCAGTCAGGCTGACCCGCAGGGCGGCATCAAGACCAAGGAAGCCAGCGTGCATGTTTCCAACGTGGCCATCGCCGATTCCAACGGCCGGCCCACGCGCGTCGGTTTCCGCATCGAAGATGGCAAAAAAGTGAGGTTCGCCAAGACGACTGGCGAGGTGATCAATGGCTGAGCAAGCTTACGAACCCCGGATGAAGTCCGAATATCGCCAGCGCATTCGCAAGGTGATGAAGGACCAGTTCGGCTATTCCAACGAGATGCAGATCCCCAAGCTCGACAAGATCGTCGTGAACATGGGCATCGGCGAAGCCGTGGCCGACTCCAAGAAGCCGGCCTCGGCCATGAAGGATCTGGCCGCGATCACCGGGCAAAAGCCGGTGGCCACCAAGGCGCGCACCTCCATCGCCGGCTTCAAGCTGCGCGAAGGCATGGTCGTGGGCGCCAAGGTCACGCTGCGCAAAGACCGCATGTATGAGTTCCTGGACCGTCTGATCACCATCGCCCTGCCGCGGGTGAAGGACTTCCGGGGCCTCAAGTCGACCAGCTTCGACGGCTACGGCAACTACGCCATGGGCCTGAAGGAGCATCTGGTGTTCCCCGAGATCAACTACGACGAGATCGACCAGGTCTGGGGCATGGACATCATCGTCTGCACAACCGCGAAGACCGACGAGGAAGCGCGCGCGCTCCTCAAGGAATTCCAGTTTCCGTTCGCGGCCTAGCCGGGAAGAGAGAGAGACCGTCATGGCCAAGAAGAGCGCCATTAACCGCAACGAACACGTCCGCAAGCTGGTCAAGCAGTTTGCGGCCAAGCGGCAGGCCCTGAAAGACACGGCTGAGAACGAAGCCCTGTCGCTCGAGGAGCGCTTCGACGCGCGCCTCAAGCTCGCCAAGCTGCCGCGCAACTCGGCGGCCGTGCGCATCCGCAACCGCTGCCTGGTGACCGGCCGTCCGCGCGCCTATTACCGCAAACTCAAGATGAGCCGCATCGCGCTGCGCGAGCTCGGCTCCGCCGGCCAGATTCCCGGCCTCGTGAAGTCGAGCTGGTGAGGGAACAATGGTAAACGATCCCATCGGCGACATGATCGCCCGCATCCGCAACGCGGCCGAGCGCAAGCGCTCCAAGGTCTCGACGCCGGCGTCCAAGATGCGCCAGCGCGTGCTCGAGGTGCTGCAATCCGAGGGCTACATCCGCGGATTCGAACTCGTGCAAAAGCCGGGCGCCTTTCCGGAGTTCGAGGTCGAGCTGAAGTACTTCGACGGCGAACCCGTGATCGCCGAGATCAGCCGCGTCTCCAAGCCGGGTCGCCGGGTCTATTCGGCCATCGCCGACCTGAAGCCGGTGAAGAACGGCCTCGGCATCTCGATCCTGTCGACGCCCAAGGGCGTCATGTCCGACACCGCGGCGCGCGAAGCGCACGTGGGCGGCGAAGTCCTCTGCCGGGTGTACTGACATGTCGCGCATCGGCAAAAAGCCCATCACCATTCCCGCGAACGTCACCGTGACGATCGAGGGCCAGACCGTCGGCGTGAAGGGTCCCAAAGGGCAGCTCTCCTGGACGGTGAGCGACGAAGTGGTCATCACCCACCAGAACGGCGAACTTTCCTTCGCCCCGCGCGACGACAGCACGCGCGCCCGCGCCATGTGGGGCCTGTCGCGCACGCTGGTGGACAACATGGTCACCGGAGTCACCACGGGCTACGAGAAGACGCTCGAACTGGTCGGCGTGGGCTACCGCGCGGCCATGAAGGGCCAGGCGCTCTCCATGCAGCTCGGCTTCTCGCACGACGTCGACATCCCGGCCCCGGCGGGCGTGACCTTCCAGGTCCCGCGTCCGGTCGAGGTCAAGATTTCGGGCATCGACAAGCAGCTGGTCGGCGAAACCGCCGCCCGCATCCGCAAGATCCGTCCGCCGGAGCCCTACAAGGGCAAGGGCGTGCGGTTCCAGGGCGAAGCTGTTCGCCGCAAGGAAGGCAAGAAGAAGTAGGTCATGGCGCTCTCATCCCGGCAATCCGCCCAGAAGCGCGCCCAGCGCGTGCGTCGCCGCCTGAAGACCGTCGCGGGCGGACGCCCGCGCCTGTCGGTTTTCCGCTCGGCGAAGAACATCTACGCCCAGGTGATCGACGACGCCAACGGCGTCACCCTGGCCTCCGCCTCCTCGCTGGAGACGGAAATCGCCAAGGGTTCGAACAAGGAGGCGGCGGCCAAGGTCGGCGCCCTGGTGGCCAAGCGCGCCCTCGAGAAGGGGGCCAAGGACGTGGTCTTCGATCGCGGCGGCTACATCTTTCACGGTCGGATCCGGGCGCTCGCCGAAGCGGCGCGCGAGACCGGTCTGAATTTCTGAGGACGATCTGACATGGCCCGAGGCGAACAACAGCGCGGCGGCGGCGATCGCCGCGACCGGCGCGACCGCAACAAGCCCGAAGAGCGCGGCGAAGGCGACATCGTCGAGAAGCTGGTGCACATCAACCGCGTCGCCGCCACGGTGAAGGGCGGCCGCAGGTTCTCCTTCGCCGCCCTGATGGTGGTCGGCGACCAGAAGGGCCGCGTCGGCTTCGGCCATGGCAAGGCCCGCGAGGTGCCCGAAGCCATCCGCAAGGCGACCGAGGAAGCCAAGAAGAGCATGATCCGCGTGCCGCTGCGCGAATCCCGCACCCTGCACCACGACGGCAAGGGCCGCTGGGGCGCCGGCAAGATCATGATGCGTTCGGCGCCTGCCGGCACCGGCGTCATCGCCGGCGGCCCGATGCGCGCCGTGCTCGAAACCCTGGGCGTGCAGGACGTGGTCGCCAAGTCGGTCGGCTCGTCCAATCCCTACAACATGGTGCGCGCCACCTTCGAGGCGCTGAAGGAGCAATCCTCGCCCCGTCAGGTGGCGTCCAAGCGCGGCAAGAAGGTCAGCGACCTGCTGGGCCGCCGCGCGGACGTCGCCGTCGAAGCGGCGGACGCCTGAGGAGCCTGGGTAAGATGTCCAAAGTCACCGTCCGTCAGACCGCTAGCCCGATCCGCCGCAAGGCCGATCAGCGCGCGACCCTCGTCGGCCTCGGCCTCAACCGCATCGGCCGCCAGAGCGTGCTCGAAGACACGCCCGGCGTGCGCGGCATGATCGCCAAGGTCGCCCACATGGTCGAAGTCGTAGACTAAGACCCCAACACCAGCCGAGTCGGGCCCTCGCCCGGCGACTGATCTCCCAAGGAGAGGCGCCGAATGACCAAACTCAACGAACTTTCCCCGCGCGAAGGCTCGACCAAAGCGCGTATGCGCGTCGGTCGCGGACCGGGCTCGGGCAAGGGCAAGACCGCCGGCCGCGGCGTGAAGGGGCAGAAGTCCCGCTCCGGCGTCGCCATCAACGGCTTCGAAGGCGGCCAGATGCCGCTGCACATGCGCATGCCCAAGCGCGGCTTCAACAATATCTTCGCCAAGGACTTCGCGGAGGTGAACTTCTGGCGTCTGGAGCAGGCGATCGCCGCCGGCAAGCTGGATGCGAAGAAGCCCATCGACGGCCCGGCGCTGGTCGCCGCCGGCGTGCTGCGGCGGGTGAAGGACGGCGTGCGCCTGCTCGGCAAGGGCGAGCTCACCACCAAGCTCGACATCACCGTCCATTCCGCCTCGGCCTCGGCCAAGGCGGCGGTGGAAAAGAGCGGCGGTACGCTCACGCTCACCGCGAAGCCCAAGCCGGTCAAGGAAGTCGCTGTCGAAGCGTGATCGCTGGCCTGGGGCCCTCGCATCGTCGACGCGGGCGCCCTATCTGGTTGACACCCCGCCGGATGCACAAGTTTTGAGGTTCTGAATGGCTTCGGCCGCCGAACAGCTCGCCGCCAATATGAACTTCGGCGCCTTCCAGAAGGCGACCGAGCTTCACAAGCGCATCTGGTTCACCCTGATCGCACTGGTCATCTATCGGGCCGGGACCTACATCCCCATCCCGCTGATCAACGCCGCCGCCTTCGCCCATGCCTTCGAGGGGCAGTCCAAGGGCATCCTGGGCATGTTCAACATGTTCTCGGGCGGGGCCGTGCAGCGCATGGCGATCTTCTCGCTCAATGTGATGCCCTACATCTCGGCCTCGATCATCGTTCAGCTCCTGCAGACGGCCTATCCGCCGTGGGAGAAGCTGAAGAAGGAAGGCGGCGAGGCCGGTCGCAAGCAGCTCAATCAATACACCCGCTATCTCACCGTCGTGCTGGCCCTGTTCCAGTCCTTCGGAATCGCGGTGGGCCTCTCCAACAGCCCGGGCATCGTCGACCAGCCGGGCCTGTTCTTCATCGCCTCGACCATGGTCACCCTCACCGGCGGCACCATCTTCCTGATGTGGCTCGGCGAGCAGATGACCAGCCGCGGCGTCGGCAACGGCATTTCACTGATCATCTTCGCCGGCATCGTCGCCCGCCTGCCCACCGCCCTGTGGCAGATGATCCAGGACGCGCGGCTCGATTCGTCCAAGACCTTCTCGATCTTCGGCCTGCTCATCCTGTCGGTGGCCATCATCCTGGCCATCGTGTTCATGGAGCGGGCCCAGCGCCGGCTGCTGATCGTCTATCCCAAGCGACAGGTCGGCAACCGCATCATGGGCGGGGAAAACTCCTTCCTGCCGCTCAAGATCAATGTCTCGGGCGTCATCCCGCCGATCTTCGCCTCTTCGCTCCTGCTGCTGCCGGCCACCGCCGTCGGCTTCCTGAAGCCGCAGAACCTGCCGTCCTGGCTGCAATGGCTGCCGATGGCGGCGGGCCAGCTCACCCACGGCAAACCCGCCTATATCGCCCTCTACGGCGCGCTCATCATCTTCTTCTGCTTCTTCTACACCTCCGTCGTCTTCAACCCCGACGACACGGCCGAGAATCTGCGCAAATACGGCGGCAACCTGCCAGGCATCCGTCCGGGCAAGCGCACGGCGGAATACATCGACTATGTGCTCACGAGGCTGACCGCCATCGGCGCCCTCTACATCGCCATCGTCTGCCTGGTGCCCGAGGTTCTGGCCGGTCCGACCGGATCCTACATGTTCGGCGGCACCTCGATTCTGATCGTCGTGTCGGTGACCATGGACACGGTGGCGCAAATCCAGTCACAACTGCTCGCCCATCAGTACGAAGGGCTGATCAAGAAGTCGAAGCTGAGGGGCGTCCGGCGCTAAGCCCGACCTTCTCGGCGGTTCTGGCCGCGGGGGGAGTATGAACCTGATTCTGTTCGGCCCGCCGGCGGCGGGGAAGGGGACTCAGGCCGCACGCCTGGTGGCCAGTCGCGCCATGGTTCACCTTTCCACCGGTGACATGCTGCGCGCCGCCATCGCTTCGGGCTCGGACCTCGGCAAGCACGTCGAAGACATCATGGCCCACGGCGAGCTGGTCACCGACGACATCGTCATCAGCCTGATCGAGGAGCGTCTGCCGGGCCTCAAGGGGACAGGCGGGGCGATCTTCGACGGCTTTCCGCGCACCCTCGCCCAGGCGGAGGCCCTCGACGCCATGCTGGCCACGCACGCTCGCCAGGTGGACCTGGTGATTCGCCTCAAGGTCGACGACGATGCGCTGCGGGCGCGGGTCGCCGGCCGTTTCGCCGAGTCGGGTCGGGCGGACGACAATCCGCAATCCTTCGAGCGTCGCCTGGCCGCCTACAACCGCGACACCGGCCCGCTCATTCCCTACTACCGCGCCCAGGGCAAGCTGGTCGAAATCGACGGCATGGCCGATGTCGAGACGGTGGCGGCCGAGGTGGCGGCGGCCGTCAAGTCGCACGCCTGACGTTCGGTGGGTGAGTCGCATGACGGCCCCCAAGCCGTCCCGAGAAGCTGGGCTCAGTTGAACCCGCCACCCAATGCGGACACTCGACAGGCATCTACCCTGCCGCCACTTCCGGCATATCAGTCCAATTTCCCTGGCTTTGTCATCGACGTCGCATTCCGTCGTAAGCGCATCAAGCCGCCCAATCCGCAGAATCCGATAAGCGTCATCGCCCAGCCTGTGGGTTCAGGCACTAGCGAATAGGCCCAAACGCCTGGGGCTTCATTGTTGTAGGCGAAATCGTCCCTGGGGCCGATACCGAAGAACCCGTTAGTAAGAATGACTGCGTCCGTAGCGCCATCATTGTTAATACTCATCAAAACTGGCGGGTCATCGATCGTGCAGCATTCGTCACCAAGAACAAAAGTGCGATCAGCCCCAACTAATTCCACAACTTCCCAGGCGGATATGTCGCCACTGGCGTCTGTTTCCAGAAAGGAGCTGCTGAGCAATGAGCGATCGTCTGGGCCGATGGCCTCGATTCCGTCTGCCATTGAAATTGACGCAAAAGGAAGAGAAGATGAATCATAGTATGTTGAGGGCAATAGAGGCGAAATAGAGTAGAAATTCATCGATAAATACGTTGACCCAGGAAGCGTATTTTCACCGTCTATACCGAAGGGTTGGCCTGTATAGCTATATTCATAAATGTCGGCGTGAGCACTCACGCCACATGAAAACGCAAGACTCGCGATGGCAGCCAGGAAACGTGCTCGCATATCCAACTCCTACCTGGTTTCGGTGACGTTGCACAAATTCACTTCAGCTTTCCACACAATCGCCCCTGGTAGGTCTCCGCCACTCTGCCGATGAAGTCTAAGGCGCGCCGCCGGCCAGGCGTTTGGCCACTTCACCGGCGATGGCCGCCTGGGCGCTGGCAAGGGCCTTGATCGGGCGGTCATAGGTCTGGGACCACAGCACGCGGCTGGAGGTGAAGATTCCGATCTGGCAGGTCGAGACCACCAACCGGGAGCTGAACAGCGAGCTGTTCTCCGACGAGTTCTTCGACGCGGAGACCTATCCCTGGATCAAATTCGTCTCGACATCCCTTGTCCGCACCGGTCCCAAGACCGCCAGGCTGGTGGGCGACCTGACCATGCACAACATCACCCGGCCAGTCACCCTCGACGTCACCTTCATCGGCGGCGGGATCAACCCCTTCGGCGACAAGGCGCAGATCATCGGCTTCCGGGCCGAAGGCATGGTCAAGCGCTCCGACTTCGGCATGGGCAAGTATGTACCCTTCGTCAGCGACGACACCCGGATCGTCGTCAGCTCGTCGCTAGCCCAGAAGCTGCCCTGACCTACCGCGCGTTGCCCGCTTGGCGCCTGAGCCGCGGCAGATGAGCGTCCGCTCCTCGGCGCCACGGCAATGACGAGGTTCGACCCAAGGCGGACGTTGAGTTTCCCTGACGAAGCAGCGAAGCTTTCGGGCATCCTCATCCCCAACGGCGCAGCCTCTAGGTCTGGCCAGTCCGGCGGGCGCGCCGGTGCGAGACCACTGAATGACAGACCTTTTCGACCCGAGCCGACACGAACCGCTAGTCGGCGCTCCCTGGTCGGAAGGTTTGGCGCGCAAGGCAATCGAGGAGATCGTTGCCGAAATCCGAGCCGAGGCCAGCGAGGTTGGCACTTGGGCCATCCATCCTAAGGAGGATGCGGCCGATGGGGCGCCGCCGATTCGTAATCTCCATTTCGGATCGGCCGGCGTAACGTTGGGACTGGATCATTTGATCCGTGTCGGCATGGCCCCGCCACGCCCGATCTACGCCGACTACCTCCCCGACCATCGGGGATGCCGTTGGCGACGCGTGAACGGCGCCATCGTGCACTTCACGAACCGACATGGACCGTTCGCGCATTCGCCGCTGCATCCGCCACAGAGACGACCTATCCAGAGCCTGAGCGAGGCGAAGGCCTCGCGAAGCATGGAGATACGGCATGTCGCAACAGGCCGAATCCGCCCATTCGCAAGGCGCAGGCATGTTCGCTCGAATCCCTCTCATTGGCGCTGTCGTGGTTGGGATTCTCGCCGTATCGGAAGGGCCGGCCGGCTTCCATGCGATGGAGCGTCAGCTGGTGGAAGGACACCTGCATGCGCCCAATCTGTCGCTGCTCGCCCACGCGCCAATGCTGCTCCAGCTCCACCTCGCGACCGTCCTGCTCGGATTCACGATCGGGGCTGTCCAGATGCTTGGGGAAAAAGGCACGACCATGCATCGCTTGCTTGGCTGGACCTTCGTAGTCTTCATGATGTTCACGGCGCTCGACGCGCTGTTTATCAAGGACGGGCCGACTTGGCGCGTCACCCCGATCCAGCTGTTCAGCCTCATCGTGCTGATCGGTCTGCCGTTCGCTGTGCTCGCTGCGCGTCGCCACAACGTCGCCGCGCACGCGCGCGGCATGACAGGGATCTATTTCGGCGGCTTGGTGCTGGCGGGGATATTCACCTTCATGCCGGGGCGGCTGATGTGGCGGGTCTTTTTTGGATGAAGGCGGCGACCGAAAATCAGCGCTCGGGAGTCACGGCGGGGTAGACTGATCGCCCTCCGGCATGTTCGCTACGGCCGCTATCGACCCAAAGCGGACATAGCCGGGGGAGCGCTTTCGACCTCGTCCGGATGCCCAGGTAAGCTTGCCTCGGCATACCACCTTGCCATTGTGGACCTCTGCTTGCTGGCCGCCACCAACAACCTCATGATGGCCCTGGGCGCGCGAAGTCCCATCGACGTCGCCGCCCGGGCATATGGGCGCTGAGCACTGGCCTGCCGGAGGACCCCATGGCGAAGCCCATCCTGAACCTCGACCAGGTCGTGTTCGACCATCTGGAGGAGAATGGCCTCTACACCTCCAGCCGAGGGACCATCGGCGCGCGCATCGGGGCGCGGCATCTTGGCTACAACCTCACCGTACTGCCGCCCGGCAAGGCGCAATGCCCCTTCCACTGCCACCACGGGGAGGAGGAGATGTTCTTCATCCTGGAGGGCGAGGGCGAGCTGCGGTTCGGCGACCAGCGGTATCCGATCCGCGCGCATGATGTGATCGCGTGCCCGCCGGGCGGACCGGAGGTGGCCCACCAGATAATCAACACCGGCCACGCGCCCATGCGCTACCTGGCGATCTCCACGGTGGCGGCGCTGGAGGCCTGCGAGTATCCGGACTCTCAAAAGATCCTCGTGACCGCCGGAGGGCCCGGCCCGAGCCGGCTTCGCAAGATCTTCCGATCCGAGGCCACGGTCGACTACTACGATCGTGAGGAGAACTGAGGACTGGCCCCTACAACTCCTGGGGGGCCGTCGGTCCTGCATCTTGATCTTGAGCGGGAGACCCGCCGGAGGTGATGCTGTCGGGGGCGCTGTAGAGGACGCCATCCCAACGGCCGGTATCGACCCAAAGCGGCCCCATTGTTGGTGTGTTAGCCCAGCGGTGAACCGACAAAGGATGACAGGAGCCAAAGTAGGCGCATGACAATCCCAGCCACCATCGGCGCCTTCGCCATCGTCCCATGTAACGACCTCCCCGCCGCGACGCCGTTTTGGGAGCGTCTCGGCTTCGAGCGCACCGGCGGTGACGCTGCCTATGTCATCATGACCGGCTGGGGTTGCGAGGTGCATCTGACCCAGGCGGGAACCGGCCCATGGCGCGTGCCAGAGGAAAACAACCCGTTCGGGGTCTTCATCCGCACGCCAGACGTGGACGCCATTGCCGCACTGGTGGACGACCTGATCATCCGCCCCGGCGGTGTGCTCCGCCACCGAGAGTGGGGCCTCTATGAAGTGGGCGTCTGCGGACCGGACGGCCTCCTTGTCCGCATCGGTTGGCCCTCCCATCTCATGCAAGAGGGCGGGGGCAAAACAGCGACCTGACAGGTCTGGCGTCAAAGCCCGCAATGCTTGGACATTTGCTGACCACCCGTTTCATACCGCACCAAAGTCCGGTTTCCAGCGCGGTCGCGATGGCCGCTGACGACCCAAAGCAGTCTTAAGGAGCAGGTCGCCAGGGGCCGTTTCGGGATTGGGCCAGAGATGCGAATGACGTAGCCACGATGGTCAGATTTGACGTATTCTCGCCGCACGAGAGAAGATGGGCCATCCACGTTCCTGAGCGCACGTCAGCCAACCAATGTCCGGTTCCCACCCATCCGCATCGGCAACTCCCAACGGGGGTAACATCAGGAGTCTGGTGACGGTCTGCGCCGCCGTCTTCGCCCTGGCCGGTCCAGCCGCGGCGGCGGGTGCAACCCCACCACCGCCGGGGCCTGAAATGGCCAGGCTGACGAAGGCGCTGACGGGAACCTGGTCGATCACGTTTAGACGCGAGCCGAGCGTGCAGGCGCCCAAGGGCGAGACCGCGAAGGGCGAGGAGGTGTGGCGGCCCGGGCCCGGGGGGTTCTCGCTGATGGAGGACTATCGCTCGAGCGGGGAGCTCGGCAAGCACAGGGGCCTTGAGGTCACCTGGTGGGACGAGGCCGCGCGGATGTACCAGGTGCTGTGGTGCGACAACAGCGGTCCGCCAGGCTGCTTGATGATCAAGCATGGAATGAATTGGGAGGGTGATGACTTGGTGGCCAGGAACGAATGGCAGGAGGACGGCAAGACGTTCGTATCCAAGGAGGTGTTTTCAGACATCACGCCGAGGTCCTTCAAACAAACAGTTTATGAGGGGGAATCCGGCGGAGAATCGAAGTTCTTCACCATTTTTGCCTTGAAAGCGGAGAGTTCGCACTGACCGGTGTACCGCTCGTGGCGAATGGTGACAGGGGCTCAGTCACTGCCCGTCGCCAATGGCCGCTTTCCACCCTTAGCGGACATTCCCAGAGTCCGTTTGTTGGTGAGTGGTTGCAGGCTCGTCCCGCTCCTGTCATCCAGGCTCGGCGCCATGAGTATACGGTCGGGAGCAAATCATCCCCGCCCCGCCGGTTCCGTCCGAACGGGATTAGTTCCAGCCGCCTCTGAAAATCCTGAGATTCCCTGGTCTGCCGCCATTGACCGCGGCGGTCAATTACCAATATAAGGCCGGTTCCGCGAAAGGGCGCGATCAGCGCGCCGGCCCGCCGCCCGCCAGGTGGCAGGGCCGGGTGCGCTTTTCGCGCTTGTCTGCGTGATCAGGAGAAGAGCTGCGTGGCCCGTATCGCCGGTGTAAACATACCGACCAACAAGCGCGTTGTGATCGCGCTGCAATACATCCACGGCGTCGGCCCCGCGAAGGCCCGCCAGATCGTTGACAAGGTCGGCATCGCCGATGCGCGCCGGGTCAGCGAGCTCACCGATCAGGAGGTCATCCAGATCCGTGAGACGATCGACCGCGACTATCAGGTCGAGGGCGATCTGCGCCGTGAGACCGCCGTCAACATCAAGCGTCTGATGGACCTGGCCTGCTACCGCGGCCTGCGTCACCGCAAGGGCCTGCCGGTCCGCGGCCAGCGCACCCACACCAACGCCCGCACCCGCAAGGGTCCGGCCAAGCCGATCGCCGGCAAGAAGAAGTAAGAGAGGCGCACGATGGCCAAGGAACCTGCGCGCGTCAAAAAGCGCGAGCGCAAGAACATCACTTCGGGCGTGGCGCATGTGAACGCCTCGTTCAACAACACCATGATCACCATCACCGACGCCCAGGGGAACGCCATCTCCTGGTCCAGCGCTGGCACGATGGGCTTCAAGGGTTCGCGCAAGTCCACGCCCTACGCCGCCCAGATGGCCGCCGAGGACGCCGGCAAGAAGGCCGCCGAACACGGCGTCCGCACCCTGGAAGTGAATGTCTCCGGTCCCGGCTCCGGCCGTGAATCCGCTCTGCGCGCGCTGCAGGCGGTGGGGATGACCATCACCACCATCCGCGACGTCACGCCCATTCCGCACAACGGCTGCCGCCCGCCCAAGCGGCGTCGAGTCTAGGCCCGCTCTGACGCCTTACCCCATTCGTCGGCCGATGCTTATCTCGGCCGTGAAGACCCCGCGCTCGAGGATATCCCGCCCGTGATTGAACGTAACTGGAACGAACTGATCCGCCCTGAAAAGCCGATGATCGAGTCCGGCGCCGACGCCCAGCGCAAGGCGCGCATCGTCGCCGAGCCGCTCGAACGCGGCTTCGGCGTGACGCTCGGCAACTCCCTGCGCCGCGTGCTGCTGTCCAGCCTGCAGGGCGCCGCCGTCACCTCGATCCAGATCGACGGGGTGGTGCACGAGTTCTCGTCCCTCGAGGGCGTGCGCGAGGACGTGGTCGACATCGTCCTCAACATCAAGCAACTCGCCCTGCGCATGCATAGCGAGGGGCCCAAGCGCATGACCCTGCGCGCCACCGGCCCCGGGGCGGTGACGGCCAGCCAGATCGAGGCCCCGTCCGACATCGAGATCCTGAACGGCAAGCACGTTCTCCTGACCCTCGACCAGGGCGCTTCGGTGCGCATCGAGTTCACGGTCGAGAACGGCAAGGGCTATGTGCCGTCGGAGATGAACCGTCCGGAAGACGCGCCCATCGGCCTCATCGCCGTCGACGCGCTCTACAGTCCGGTCAAGAAGGTCGCCTATCGCGTCGAGCCGACCCGCCAGGGCCAGAGCCTCGACTACGACAAGCTGATCATGGAAGTGGAAACCAACGGCGCGGTCTCGCCGGTGGACGCGGTGGCCTACGCCGCCCGCATCCTTCAGGACCAGCTGCAGGTGTTCATCACCTTCGACGAGCCCAAGAAGGCCCTGGACGGCGAATTCAAGCCCGAGCTGCCGTTCAACCCGGCGCTGCTCAAGAAGGTCGACGAGCTGGAGCTGTCGGTCCGTTCGGCCAACTGCCTGAAGAACGACAATATCGTCTACATCGGCGACCTGATCCAGAAGACCGAGGCTGAGATGCTGCGCACCCCCAACTTCGGCCGCAAGTCGCTGAACGAAATCAAGGAAGTCCTGGCCAACATGGGCCTTCACCTCGGGATGGACGTGCCCAACTGGCCGCCCGAGAACATCGAAGACCTGGCCAAGAAGTTCGAAGACCAGATGTGATAAGCTTGCGGCCCGTCGCGAGACGGCCCGCGCCTTGGAGAGATCGACATGCGTCACGGATACACCCGCCGCAAACTTGGCCGCACGTCGAGCCATCGCACCGCCATGTTCGCCAACATGGCGGCCAGCCTCATCAAGCATGAGCAGATCGTCACCACCCTGCCCAAGGCTAAGGAGCTGCGGCCCTTCGTCGAAAAGCTGGTGACGCTCGCCAAGCGCGGCGATCTGCACGCCCGTCGCCAGGCCATTTCCCACGTCCGTGACGTGGCCCAGGTGGGCAAGCTGTTCTCCACCATCGGCCCGCGTTACGCCTCGCGCGCCGGCGGCTACATTCGGGTGCTCAAGGCCGGCTTCCGTTATGGCGACAACGCCGCCATGGCCGTGATCGAGTTCGTCGACCGTGACGTCTCCGCCAAGGGCCTCGACTCCGGCCCCGTCGCCCAAGCCGCGGAATAGATATTTCCTCCTCCCCCTCGATGGGGGAGGTGGCCTCGCGCAGCGAGGTCGGAGGGGGTGGAGCGGCCACCCCACCCCGGACGGCTTCGCCGTCTCGCCCTCCCCATCAAGGGGAGGGAGGACGCCTCGCCTAACCGCGAATTAAGGTGACTCCCCGCCTGCGTGCTCCTAACGGCTGAGGAGCGGTCGGATAGGGGGGATTCCATGCGGCTTTCACTTAGCGTTGTGGCGCTCCTGGCGAGCGCGTCCGTGGTTCACGCGGCGCCTGCCGCTCTCGCGGACCTGGCCAAGCCGCCGGCCGACGCGGAAACCTTCACCATCATGTCGCCGGCTGGCGTGCACGGCCATTCGGCGCGCTGGACGACGCCGGACGGCGTCCGCTGGGGCCGCGAGAGTCTCAATCTCCGCGGCCAGATCTTCGAGGTCGACAGCGCCTCGCACCTCGGCGCCGATGGCATGATCGATCATCTGGTTGTGCGCGGCTTCACGCCCCAGGGCGACTCGGCCGAGACCTTCGATATCGCCAATGGTGTGGCGAGCTGGAAGAGCCCAGTCGACGGCGCCTCGGCGCCCTATGCCGAGCCGGCGATGTACAACGCCTTCGGCGGCCCCATCGATCTCACCGTCGACCTGGTCGACGCCCTCATCGCCGCACCCAATCACACCCTGGCCATGTTGCCCGGCGGCGAGGCGCATGCCGAGCCCCTGACGACCCTGACCGTTGGCGAGGGGGCGGCCAAGCGCACGCTCACGGCCTGGTCCGTCACCGGCCTCGGCAACACGCCCGCGCCGGTGTGGACGGACGACCAGGGCAAGTTCTTCGCCTTCGACGCCGGCCTGACCTTCATCCGCACAGGCTATGAATCGGCCCAACCGGCGATCGACAAGGCCCAGGACGAGGCCATGGCGACGCGCGCGCCGGTCATCGCCCACACGCTGTTCAAGAAGCCGGCCGGGCCGGTCGCCTTCACCCACGTTCGCGCCTTCATCGACGGCAAGCGCTACGTCGAGGACGAGACCGTTGTGGAGGACAACGGCGTCATCACCGCCGTCGGGCCGGCCGGCAAGGTCAAGGTTCCCCCGGGCGCCCAGGTCATCGACGGCGCCGGCGAGACCCTGGTGCCGGGCCTGTGGGATTCCCACCAGCATGTGGGCGACGATTTCAGCGGACCGCTCCTGCTCTCGCTCGGCGTCACCTCGGTGCGCGATCCCGGCAACATCACCTCCCACACCCTGTCCCGCGCCGCCCGGCGGGCGAGCGGCGACCTGATCATGCCGCATGTCTATCCGTCGATGTTGATGGACGGAAAAGGTCCGTATACGGCTCAAGTGGGCACGGCGGTCACCTCGCTCGACGAGGCCCTGGCCACGGTCCGCAAGGCCAGGGCCGACGGCTTTGTGGCCATCAAGTTCTACGGCAGCTTCAATCCGGCCTGGGTGGCTCCGACCGCCGCCGAGGCTCACCGCCTGGGCATGCACGTCCATGGCCATATCCCCGCCGGCATGCGCACCATGGACGCCATCAACGACGGTTACGACGAGATCACCCACATCTATTTCGTCGCCATGCAGGCCATGCCGGATGACGTGGTGGCCAAATCCAACACCATCGCGCGCATGGAAGGTCCGGCGAAGTACGCCAAGGACATGAACCTGGACGCCGAGCCGATGAAATCCCTCATCGCCACCATGGCCGCCAAGCAAATCACCTCCGACCCGACCCTGGTCGTGGTGGAGAGCCTGATGGTCCCCGACAACGGCGACCTGTCGCCCGCCTACGCCCCCTTCGTCGGCACCTTACCGCCGGCCGTAGAGCGCGGTTTCCGCCAGGGCGGCCTGCAGCTGGCGCCCGGCTATACCCGCGCTGACTACCGCGCCAGCTTCAGGAAGCTCGAAGATCTGGTCGAGGCGATGCACAAGGCCGGCGTGCCGATCGTGGCCGGCACCGACGGCTCGGGTATGGAGCTGGCCCGCGAGCTGGAACTCTATGTCGACGCCGGCTTCACCCCGGTTGAAGCCCTGCAGGCCGCCACGATCGCGCCCGCGCGTCTTCAGCATGCGGAGGATAAGACCGGGTCGATCGCGGTGGGCAAGAACGCCGACCTCCTGTTGGTGGCGGGCGACCCGTCCAAGACCATCGGCGACCTGCGCCACACGCGCCTGGTGATGATGGACGGCGGCCTGATGAACTGCGACGACCTGCGCAAGGTCGCCGGCATTTCGGCGAGACCCAAATACGCCGATTGAGGTTGCGAACCTCCTCCCCCTTTGATGGGGGAGGTGGCCCTGCGAAGCCTTGGCGAAGCAGGGGCGGAGGGGGTGGAGCGGTCACCCCGCCCCGGACGGCTTCGCCGTCTCGACCCTCCCCATCAAGGGGAGGGAGGTAGACTCCCGTAGTGGACGACCTCGACCTTTTCGAGCGTCACCAGGCCAAGCGCCTCCATACTGTCCAGGACGCCCAAAAAACCGCGTAGCTTGTCTTCCTCGTCGACGATCTCGATCACCAGCGGCAGCTTGGCGGACAGGTCGAGGATCTTGGCCGTGTGCACCTTGGCGTGCAGGCCATAGCCCATGGGTCCGCGCAGCACCGTCGCGCCAGCGAGGCCGGCGTCGCGGGCCTTGATGACGATGTCCTCATAGAGCGGTCGGCGGCCGTTCATCTTGCCTTCTTCGGTGTAGATCCGAAGCAGCATCGCCTGTTGCGGGGCCTGCATGGTCAGCTCCCTCTGACGGCGTTGACGGCGGCCGCGCCGACGAAACCCAGCCACACGGCCAGAAGGCATAGCACGACCGAGGCCACCACATTGACGCCGGCGCGGGCGTATTGGCCGTCCTGGGCCAGGGTCAGGGTCTGGTAGCTGAATGAGGAAAAGGTGGTGTAGCCGCCGCAGATCCCGACCATCACGAACTGACGGATGTCGCCGGAAACCATCAGGCGGCCGTCCGGGCCGGTCAGGCCGGCGAAGAGGCCGATGACGAAGGAGCCCAGCACATTGATGATCAGCGTGCCGAGCGGAAAGGTCTCGCCGAACCAGCCGGCGATCAGGCTGGAACAGCCGTAGCGCGCCACGCTGCCCAGCGCCCCGCCGGCCGCGATCCACAGATAGGTGCTCACACCCCCTCTTTCGGCGGTGGCGCGGGGAGGGTCAATGGCGCCCCCAGTGAGGCAATATGGCGCTCCACCAAAATGCGTCATCCCGGCCGCAGCGCGTGAGCGCGGAGAGCCGGGACCCAGGGGCGGCTCGCACTCGCGCCTGAACCACCTGGGTCCCGGATCTATGGCCTGCTGGCGCAGGCCTTCGTCCGGGATGACGCAACTTATTTGCGTGCGCCAACCGTTGCGTATAATCGATATATTTGCAAATATATGAAATCATATCCCCAAGGGAGATCCACCATGTCTGACGACAAGCGGCCCACGATGGGCGTCGGGGTTTACTACCGCGATCCGCGCGCGGCGCTGAAATGGCTGGAGGAGGCGTTCGGCTTCGAGATCACCATGATCGTCGAGAACGAGGACGGATCGATTGGCCATTCGGAGATGCGTTTCGGCGGCGGTCTGATCTATGTCGGTTACGAATTTGACGAGCGCCACCGCAGTCCGGCCTCCATGGGCGGCGTCAACACCCAGTCGCTGCACATCAATCTCGACGGCGGCCTGGACGAGCGCTTCGCGCGCGCCATGGCGGCGGGCGCGACCGCGCTGCGCGAGCCGGCCGATCAGTTCTATGGCGATCGCAGCTGCATGGTCACTGACCCGGAAGGGCACGTGTGGAGCTTCAGCCAGACCATCAAGACGATGAGCTTTGATGAAATGGCCAAGGCCGGCGGCGTCCAGGTGCGCGCCCGCCTTTGACCTCGCTCGACCGGACGCTCGCCGCCCTGGCCGACCCCCGGCGGCGGGCGGTGGTGGATGTGCTGCGGCGCGGGCCGCGGGCGGCGGGGGATCTGGCGCGCGATCTGGGCGTCAGTCCCTCGCTGATGAGCCGCCAGCTGCGCGCCCTGCGCGAGAGCGGGCTGGTCGAGGATTCGCACCCGCCCTTCGACACCCGCCTGCGTATCTACGCCTTGAGCCCGGGGCCCATGGTCGAGCTGATGCGCTGGCTGGAAGAGACCGAACGCGGCTGGAGCGAGCAGCTCGCGGCCTTCAAGGCCCATGTGGAGCGCACGCCGTGACCTCACGCGTCATGGTCGCCCTCAGGGTGGCGGCGAGCCCGGAGCGCGCCTTCGAGGCCTTCACCTGCGAGATCGCCGCCTGGTGGTCGCCCAACGCCCTCTTTCGCTTCACCCCGCGCGACCCGGGGGTGCTCAGTTTCGAGCCGGGGGAGGGCGGCCGCCTGGTCGAGACCCTGCCGTCGGGCAAGGTGTTCGAGATCGGCAGGATCAGCGTCTGGGCCCCGCCCACGCGCCTGGTCTTCGGCTGGCGCCAGGCGACCTTCGCGCCGGACCAGGCGACCGAGGTTGAGGTGCGGTTCGAGTCCGTGGGGGCGGAGACACGCGTCACCGTCGAACATTCGGGCTGGGAAAGCGTGCCGACGACCCACGTGGCCAAGCATGGGTTTCCCAACGCCTTTTTCCTTCAGCGCCACGGCGAATGGTGGCTAAGCCTGCTCGAAGCCTTCAAGGTGCGGGTGATTGAGGACCGGAGCGGCGAGGAATGATCGAGGAGGCTGCACCGCTCGCTGTTCGCCCGCCGCGCGCGGCGGCCTTCGGCTTCATCTTCGCCACGGCGCTGCTGAACGCGATCTCGTTCGGCATCATGATCCCGATCCTGCCCAACCTCATCAAGCAGATGACCGGCGGCGACACCGCCCAGGCCTCGGAATGGAACGTGCTCTTCGCCACCGTCTGGGGCGCGATGCAGTTCGTCTGTGGGCCGGTGCTGGGCATGCTGTCCGACCGCTTCGGCCGCCGGCCGGTGATGCTGATCTCCATCTTCGGCCTGTTCGCCGACTTCCTGTTCATGGCCTTCTCGCCAAACCTCGCGTGGCTGTTCGTGGGCCGGATCCTCAATGGGATCACTGCCGCCAGCTTCTCCACCGCCAACGCCTATGTCGCCGACATCACCCCGCCGGAGAAGCGCGCCCGCAACTTCGGTATCCTGGGTTCGGCTTTCGGCTTCGGCTTCATGATTGGCCCCAGCATCGGCGGCGTGCTCGGCGAGGTCAGCCTGCGCCTGCCGTTCATCGCCGCCGCCGGCCTGTGCCTGATCAACGCGCTCTACGGCCTGTTCGTTCTGCCAGAGTCCCTGCCCGTGGCGCGGCGGACAACGCATCTCAATTGGCGGCGGGCCAATCCGATCGGCTCGCTGGTGTTCCTGAAGTCGCATGGCCAGCTCCTGGGGCTGGCGGGCGTGAGCTTCCTCAACCAGTTGGCCCAGACCGTCCTGCCGAGCATTTTCGTTCTCTACGCCGGCTATCGCTACGGCTGGGGCCCAGGCATCCTCGGCTTCACCTTCCTGGCCTCGGGCGCCTGCATGATCGCCGTGCAGATGTTCCTGGTCGGGCCGGTGGTGAAGCGGCTGGGTGAGCGCGGCGCGGTGCTGCTGGGCTCATCCATGGGCGCGCTCGGATTCTTCATCTACGCCCTGGCTTCCAAAGGCTGGATGTATGCGGTCGCCATTCCGGTGTTCGCCCTCGTCGGCATGATGCAGCCTGGGCTGCTCGGCCTGATGAGCCGGCGCATCGATCCCCGCCATCAGGGCCAGCTGCAGGGCTCGGTCCAGTCCCTGCAGGGTGTCGCCTCGATGATCGGGCCCGGCCTCTTCGGCCTCACCTTCGCCTGGCTGGTGCGGCGCGACTCCACCCTGCACCTCTCGGGGGGGGCGATCCTGATCTCATCCGCCCTGATGGCCCTGGGCTTCCTGATCTCCCTGCGCGTGGCGACGCCGGTGGCGGACGCGCGCATCGCGCCCGCCGATTAGCTTCTCGTCCGGTGACGGCGTTATTTCGGGTTGATGGGTGTGATCTTCGAGCCGTGGATGTCGATCCCCGCCATCAGACCCTTCTGCGCGAAGGTGAAGACATAGACGTCTTGGGTAAGCGTGGTGGTGCTGGCCGAAACCGCCGCGCCGTGATCGACGACGACGACATTCGGGGCCGATCCGATCGCGAATCCGCCGCTCTTGTGCAGATAGCGGAGGGCGCGAGCATTCATGAAGAACATCGCCGAACTGAACGACTGGCCGCCGATTTGCAGCCCCCACGACGCGGCGCTGACGTTGTAGAACCTCGTCGGGCGGCCATGCACGAACAGCACCCCGTTGCCGGTCTGGGCGCCGAACACCAACCCCCCCTTGATGATGGTGGGGAAGACCAGGACGGCCTTGGCGTTGTCGGCGAACAGCCGCGATTTTGGCTCGGTGGCGTAGAGCTTATCGAGCGCCCGGCGACCGTCGGCCGCCAATTGGGCGGCGGAGGCGTGGGCCGTCGACGCCAACGGTCCCATGAGGGTGGCCGCGGCCATGATCGCCGTGAGAGTGAATCGACGCGTGATCGCCATTGGTCATTGCTCCCGCTTGAATGCCCCCGCCGATGGCGGAGAGGGTTGATCGAAGCATAACGCCTTTCCCCAACAAGCGTTGCGGCGCCATCTTTGCGTCGAAGAGCTCGGCGAAAAGCGCGCCGCCTTCTCACCTCGACGGACGAGACATGCGCCCCACAATCGCGGCCCTGACGATCCTCCTTCTCGCCGGCGCCGCCAGCGCCCAGGATGAGCCCCGACGCCCGCCGGCCGACGCGGTCAGCATGCGGCTCTCCTTCGCCCCGATCGTCCGCCGCGTCGCCCCGGCGGTGGTCAATGTCTATTCCAAGCGCGTGGTGCGCCAGCAGGTTGATCCGTTCTGGGGCATGTTCGGGGGTCAGGGCGAGCGCACCGAACGCTCGCTGGGGTCGGGCTCGATCGTGCGCGCCGACGGCGTCATCCTCACCAACCACCATGTGATCGCGGGCGCCCAGGAGATCATGGTCGTGACCGCCGACCGGCGCGAATGGCCGGCGACCCTGCTGCTCGACGACGCCCGCGCCGACCTCGCCGTCCTGCGTATCGACACCAAGGGCGAGCGGCTGCCCACCATCGACATCGACGCTGCCGAGCAGCCGCAGGTGGGCGATCTGGTGCTGGCCATCGGCGATCCCTTCGGCGTCGGCCAGACGGTGACCAATGGCATCGTTTCGGCCCTGGCGCGGTCGGATGTGGGGATCAGCGACTTCTCGGCCTTCATCCAGACCGACGCGGCCATCAACCCGGGCAATTCCGGCGGGCCGCTGGTGGACATGAACGGCGACCTCATCGGCGTGAATACGGCCATCATCTCCGCCTCTGGCGCGTCGGCGGGCGTCGGCTTCGCCATTCCGGCGCCGACGGCGCGCCAGGTGGTGGACGCGGCCCTGGGCGGGGGGCACTCGGTCGTTCGGCCCTGGCTCGGGGTCAGGACCCAGGCGCTCACCGGCGAGATGGCCCGCAGCCTCGGCCTCGCCGCGCCGCAGGGCGTCGTCGTCACCGACGTGTGGCCGGACGGCCCGGCGGCGCGGGCCGGCGTCGCCCAAGGCGACGTGGTGGTCAGCGTCGGCGGCCAGGAGGTCGATGACCAGGCCGCGCTCAACTACCGCGTCGGGGCCATGAAGCCGGGCGAGGACGCAACGCTGGTGGTGCGGCGCAATGGCGCTCCGGCCAGGACGCTCGCGGCCCGCGTCGAGGTCCCGCCCGCCGCGCCGGCGCCGGACTCGCTCACGGTCACCGGCCGCAACCCGTTCGCCGGCGCCACCGTGGTCAATATCTCGCCGGCGGCGGCCATCGAGAACGGCGTCGACCCCTTCGCCGGCAAGGGCGTGGTGATCGCCAAGGTCGAGGGCGGCTTTGCCCAGAACCTGGGGCTGCGCCCCGGCGACTTCATCCGCCAGATCAACGGACGGACCATCGCCTCCACCGCCGACGTGGCCGCGGCCACCCGCGCGCCGGCCCCTACCTGGTCCCTGTCGATCGAACGCGGCGGCCAGACGATCACCGCTCAGTTCAGCGGCGGGTGAGGTGCGCAATGCTTTCCTAAAATTGCGTCATCCCGGACGAAGGCCTGCGAGAGCAGGCCGCAGATCCGGGACCCAGAGGGTCCAACTCAGGCGAAGCGTTCATCCTCCGAGCAGTTTCGCGGCCGGCGGGCGGCAACCCTAGGTCCCGGCTCTCCGCGCTGACGCGCTCCGGCCGGGATGACGCAGCTAGTAAGAAGCCTCCCCATCAAGGGGAGGGAGGTTGGTGGTCTCGGTCGCGCTTCCTGATACGTTCGCGGAATGAGCGACCTCTTCGAAGCGGCGGGTCTGACGCCCGAGGCACCCGCGCCTCTGGCCGATCGGCTGCGGCCCAAGAGCCTGGACGAGGTCGTGGGCCAGGATCACCTGCTGGGACCGGAGGGGCCGATCCGGCGCATGGCCGTCGCGCGGCGGCTGTCGTCGTTGATCCTGTGGGGTCCGCCCGGCGCCGGCAAGACCACCATCGCCCGTCTGCTCGCCGACGCGGCCGGCTATGAATTCCAGCAGATCTCGGCCGTGTTCTCCGGCGTCGCCGACCTCAAGAAGGCGTTCGAGGCCGCGCGCCTGCGCCGCGCGGCCGGCCGCGCCACCCTGCTGTTCGTCGACGAGATCCACCGCTTCAACCGCGCCCAGCAGGACGGCTTCCTGCCCTTTGTCGAACAGGGCGTGGTCACCCTGGTTGGAGCGACCACCGAGAACCCGTCGTTCGAGCTGAACGGCGCGCTGCTGTCGCGCTGCCAGGTGTTCGTCCTGCGGCGGCTGGACGCGGACGCCCTCGATCTGTTGCTCGCTCGCGCCGAGGCCTTCGAAGGCCGGCCCCTGCCGCTCGATCCCGCCGCGCGCGAGGCGCTCACCGCCATGGCCGACGGCGACGGCCGCTATGTGCTCACCCTGGCCGAGACCCTGTTCAACATCGCCCCGGCGACGCCGCTGACGCCGGCGGACATGGGCCGCGTGCTGCAGAAGCGCAGCCCGGCCTACGACAAGGACCGCGAGGAGCACTACAACCTCATCTCCGCCCTGCATAAGTCGGTGCGCGGCTCCGATCCGGACGCGGCGCTCTATTGGCTGGCGCGGATGCTGGCCGGCGGCGAGGATCCGCTGTTCATCGCCCGCCGTCTGGTGCGCATGGCCATCGAGGACATCGGCGAGGCTGATCCGCTGTCGCTCCTCCTGGCGACCGCGGCCAAGGACGCCTACGACTTCCTGGGCAGTCCCGAGGGCGAGCTGGCCTTGGCGCAGGTCACGGTGCACATGGCCGCCGCGCCCAAGTCCGTCGCCGTCTACAAGGCCTTTGGCGCGGCCAGTGCGCTGGCCCGCGAGACCGGCTCGCTGACACCGCCGGCCCACATCCTCAACGCGCCCACCCGGTTGATGAAGGACCTCGGCTACGGCAAGGGCTACGCCTACGATCCGGATGCGGAGGAGGGTTTCTCCGGCCAGAACTATTTCCCCGACGGCGTCGGGCGCCGCGCCTTCTACAAGCCCAAGGGCGACGGGGCCGAGGCCAAGGTCAAGGAACGCCTGGAGCGCTGGGCCGCGCTCAGGAACACCCGGGGTGGCTGAACGCGCGCGCCTCTCGGCCGCCGACATCGATTTCGTTCGCGGCCTGGTCATCCATGAGGATGCGGAGATCCTGGCCTTCAACAAGCCGCCCGGCCTCTCCAGCCAGGGCGGGCGCATCGCCGCCCATACGCTGGACGACCTCCTGGCCGCCTTCGCCAAGCCGAGCGGGGTGAAGCCCCGGCTCGTTCACCGCCTGGACCGCGACACCTCCGGCGTCCTCCTCGCCGCGCGCAGCCAGCCGGCCGCGGCCTTCCTTGGAAAGGCGATGATGGCCCGGCGATTCCGCAAGACCTATCTGGCCGTGGTTGCGCCAGGCGCGCCCGATCCCCGGGCCGGGACGATCGAGGCGGTCCTGGTCCGCCAGGACATCGGCCGCGAGGCCTATGTCCGCGTCTCGCCTCCGGACGCGCCGGGCGCCCAGGCGGCGTTCACCCGCTACCGGACGCTGACCGCCGACGCCGTCGCCGCCCTGCTGGAGCTTTCGCCGCGCACCGGCCGCATGCACCAGCTGCGTGTTCATTTGGCTTCCATCGGCCGGCCGATCGCCGGCGATCCGCGCTACGGAGGCGCCCTGGCGCTCTATGGCCAGCCAGTTCCGCGCCTGATGCTGCACGCCGCCGCCCTGGTCTTCCCTCACCCCGCCGGCGGCGAGACCCGCATCGAAGCCCCGCCCCCCGCCGACTTCGCCGCCCTGGCTGATCGGATCGGGGGATAACCCCACCGCGTCATCCCGGACGAAGCAACGCGGTGCGTTGCGAAGATCGGGGACCTAGGGGCGGCTGGCAAGCGCGTCTGGCCGCCCCTAGATCCCGGGTCTCGTCGCGTTCGCTCCTCGCCCGGGATGACGCAATTTTGGGTCTGGCGTTCCGGTATGACGACGAGGCTCGCAACGCTATATGTCGGCCATGGGCGAGGTGAAGACTCTCACGGTCGGCGTCGGCGAGGATGGGGTGCGGCTCGACCGCTGGCTGCGTCGCCGCTGGCCACACCTGGGCCAGACCCAGATCCACAAGCTCGCCCGCAGCGGCCAGCTGCGTGTCGACGGCGGCCGCATCAAGGCCGACACGCGGCTGGGCGCCGGCCAGGTGGTGCGCGTGCCGCCGTTGCCGGAGGGCCCGCCGCCGCGCCCCGACGGTCTTTCCAGCGAGGATATCCGCTTCGCTCGCTCGCTCACCCTCTATGAGGACGACGAGGTGCTGATCCTCAACAAGCCGGCGGGCCTGGCCGTTCAAGGCGGCACCAAGACCAGCCGGCATATCGACCGGTTGCTGAGCGCCTGGGGGGAGGGCCTCTCGCGCCCCCGTCTGACCCACCGCCTCGACCGCGACACCTCCGGCGTCCTGGCGCTTGGCAAGAGTCCGGCGGCGGCGGCGCGGCTCTCGGGCGCCTTCGCCAAGCGGCGAGCCGAGAAGACCTATTGGGCGCTCGTGGCCGGCTTTCCCAAGCCCGGCAAGGGCGTGATCGAGCTGCCCCTGGCTAAGGTCGGCGTCGGCGACCGCGAACTGGTTACGCCCGTGGACGCCAAGGATCCACGCGCCGAGACCGCCCTCACCCTATACGTGACCGTCTCGCGCGCCGGCCCGCGCGCGGCCTGGATGGCGTTGCGGCCCTTGACCGGTCGCACGCACCAGCTACGCGCCCACATGCTGGCGCTGGGCCATCCGATCCTGGGCGATCCCAAGTACAATACCCCCGCCTCGATCGAGGTCTCCGGCCCGCTGAAGCTGCAGCTCCACGCCCGGCGCCTGAGCCTTCCCCATCCGGGCGGCGGCCGCATCGACATCGAGGCCCCGCTGAGCGCCGAGATGGAGGCCGGCTTCGCGCGCTTCGGCTTCGATCCGCATGAGGCGGGCGAGCTCGACTTTCCCCCTCCAAGGAGCCACGGCCATGGCAGGTGACAGCGGCGCGGTCGCCCATGTTCGCGACAGCGGACCGGGCAGTCTCAAGGTGACGATCTCGGTCGGCGGTCAGAGCTTCCCGGGCGACGAGCCGGTGGCGGCGGGCGGGACGGGCACGGGCCCCGCGCCGCACGATCTGCTCTCGGCGGGTCTGGCCGAATGCACGGCCCTGACCCTGCGTCTCTACGCCGACCGCAAGGCCTGGCCGATGGAAGGGGTCGAGGTCAAGGTGACGCACGAAGTCCAGCCGGATGCGACACCGCGCGATCTCTTCCGCCGAGCGATCAAGCTCATCGGGCCGCTGGACGAGGATCAGAAAGCCCGCCTGATGGACATCGCCGACCGCTGCCCCGTCCACCGCACGTTGACCGCCGGCTCGCGCATCGAGACAGCCGCGGGTTAGCATTCGCTCAACTTGGAGGCGCCGCGACCGCATGTCCGACACTGACAAGCTCGACGCCCCTGCGCCGTCCGAAGACGTGTTGCGCGTGGAGCGGATTGCCAGATGGGAAAGGGAACAGGCGGAACCGCTGACAGGCTGGGACTTCAGCCAAGCCCAAAACAGGCCGATTCTCGAACCGTTGCCCTGGGACTACCGCGCCGTCGCGCGTCCGTTTGTCGATGCCGCGCAGCGGATGCTCGACCTGGGAACGGGTGGTGGAGAAATCCTCCTAACGCTGGCGCCGCTGCCGCCCTTCTGCGTGGCGACCGAGCTTTCTGAGCCTCGTGCGCAGGTTGCAAGGCGCCGACTCTCCGCCCACTCGGTTCGCGTGGCTGTGCTTGATTCCACGCGCCCATTGCCTTTCCGACCAGGCGCATTCGATTTGGTCCTGATCCGAAATAGCGCATTCATCGCCCGTCACATTGGCGAAGTGCTCAATCGCGAAGGGGTGTTCCTGACCCAGCAGGTGGCGCGCGGAAATCTAGCCGATTTGCTGCAAGTGCTCGGCCTGAAAGAGGGAAACCCGGACTGGCAATATCCCGAACAGGCGGCCGCCGACCTCAGGGCGGCCGGATTCACCAGCGTTGAATTTCAGACCTTCGACTCTTTTTTTGAGTTCGTCAGCCTCGGCGCGATGCTGTGGTTCCTTGAAGGTATCCTGCCGGGCCGGGTCGAGGTGAGCGCCTGTTATGAAGGCCTGCTCGAATTGCAGCGCCGAGCCGATCGCGGCGAAAAGCTCCGCTTCACGCGCAAGCGCTATCTCCTGACCGCGCGAAAGTGATGCGGGATCGTTGAAGGCGCGCCAGTCGCCTAGGCCGCCGGCGCGGCCCTTTGTTCCGCCAACTCCTCCACACGGTGCACAGGCTTGGGCTGGGTGATCTGGGCGGGGGGGGCGGCGCGTTGCAGGCGCAGGGAGCGGCCCTGGAAGAAGGCGCCGGTCTCTATGGCCAGTTGTTCGTGGGTGATGTCGCCCTCGACGTGGGCGCCGCCGTAGAGGCGCACCTGCTTGGCGGTGACCGAGCCGGTGACGCGGCCGCGCACCTCGACCGCCTCGGCGAAGACGCCGCCGTCCACATGGCCGCCTTCGCCGACCACGACGCGCTCGACGCGGACGTCGCCGATGATGGCGCCGTCGATCTGCACTTCGCTGCCGCCGGTGATGCTGCCCTCCAGCTTCAGGTCGCTGCCGATCAGCGAGGCCGACTTCTTCGCCGGCGCCGGGGTGTGAACGGGGGCGTCAACCGAGGGACTGTTGGCGGCCGTGGGCTGCGCCGGGTGAGAGGATTGCGGCTTGCTGAACATGCTGAGGGCCTCGCTTTACTCAGGGGAGCCGCGGTACTAGCGGCCCCAAACCCTAACCCCGTAGGGCGGCGTGCGCCAGACCCCTGATTCGCTTCAAGTCAAGACCTTGGCCGCGGCCAGCACCTCGGCCACGTGGCCGGGCACCTTCACCTTGCGCCAGATGTGTCGCACCACGCCCTTGCCGTCGATGAGGAAGGTGGCGCGTTCGATGCCCATGTATCTGCGGCCGTACATGCTCTTCTCGACCCAGACGCCATAGCGCTCGATCATGTCGCCGTCCTTGGCGGAGGCAAGCAGAGGCGAAAGGCCGTACTTGGCCTTGAACTTCTGATGGCTGGCGGCGGAGTCCTTGGAGACTCCCACCACGACCGCGCCGGCGGCGGCGAAGTCGTCGGCCGCGGCGGTGAAGCCCTGGGCCTCGGCCGTGCAGCCGGAGGTGTCGTCCTTGGGATAGAAATAGAGAACGACGGTTCGGCCGTGGAACGCGGAGAGGTTGATCGGGCCGTCAGCGCCCGGCAGTTCGAAATCGGGGGCCCGGTCGCCAGCCTTCAACTCGATGCTCATTGCACGCTCCTTTTCATTGGGTGACGACCAGGCGCTTGCGGGCGTTGCCCTTGCGCAGTTCGGCCTCGGACCCGGCGACACTCACCGGCGCATTGGCGTCCATCACCTTGACGCCGTTGATGCGGAAGGCGCCGCCGGCGATCTGACGCCGGGCGTCGCCGTTGGAGGTGGCGAAGTCGGCCAGCACCATGAGGGCGGTGTTGGACATGGCCGCCAGCGCGCCGGCACTCACCTCGACGGTCGGCAAGTCGCTGGAAAGGCGGCCCTCCTCGAAGGCGGCCTTGGCCGCGCCCGCCGCCTGCTCGGCCGCCGCCCGGCCGTGAAGTAGGGCGGTTGCCTCGTTCGCCAGAACTTTTTTGGCCTCGTTGATCTCCGCGCCGGCCAGCGCCTCGAGGCGGACGATTTCGCCCAGCGGCAACTCGGTGAACAGGCGCAGGAAGCGGCCGATGTCGCCGTCCTCGGTGTTGCGCCAGAACTGCCAGTAGTCGTAGGCGCCGAGCAGCTCCGGATTGAGCCACACCGCGCCGTCGACGGTCTTGCCCATCTTGACGCCCGAGGCGGTGGTGACCAGCGGCGCGGTGACGCCGTAGGCTTCCGCCCCCGACACGCGGCGGATGAGGTCGATGCCGTTGACGATGTTGCCCCACTGCTCGGACCCGCCGAACTGCAGGGTGCAGCCATGGCGGCGGTGAAGCTCGAGGAAGTCGGCCGCCTGCATCAGCATGTAGTTGAACTCGAGGAAGGTCAGCGACTGTTCGGCCTCGAGCCGGTTCTTCACGAACTCCAACGACAGCATCTTGTTGATGGTGAAATGGACGCCGTAGTCGCGCAGGAACTCGATGTAGCCGAGCTTCTCCAGCCACTCGGCGTTGTTGAGCATGACCGCTTCGGTCGGCCCGGCGCCGAAGGTGAGGAAGGGCGTGAAGGCCTTCTTGATGCCGGCGATGTTGGCCGCGATGACCTCGTCGGTCAGTAGCGGCCGCTGAGAGGTCTTGTCCGAGGGATCGCCGACCTTGGTGGTGCCCCCGCCCATCAGGACCAGCGGGCGATGGCCGGTTTGCTGCAGGCGGCGCAGGGTCATGATCTGCACCAGGCTGCCGACGTGCAGGCTGTTCGCCGTGGCGTCGAAGCCGATGTAGGCCGAGATCGGGCCCTTCAGGGCCGCGGCGTCCAGGCCTTCGAGGTCGGTGGCCTGGTAGACGTGGCCGCGTTCGAGGAGGACGCGGACGAGGTCCGATCTGGGCTTGAAATCGGGGGCGGGCTGCATGGGACGGCTCCTTATCCTATCGAGGCCGGAGACCGTCTCCCTTTTTCGAGCCGCCGCCGACCGGTTGGGCGGCGGACGTGTCAGGTCGGCCGCTCGCTAGCTGGGCGAGCGGTAATAGGCGCGCAGGTCGAGGACGCTGTGGCTCATGGGCGCCTTGCTAACGGTCGCCGCCGCCGGCCGTCAAGGTGGAGGCAGGTCCGTGACATTCAATTGCGTCATCCCGGACGAAGCGCCGAAGGCGCGAAGATCCGGGACCTAGGGGTTGCCGGGCGGTCTGTGATGCTGCGCGACGGACGAAGCTTCCGTTCGCGTTTGATCGCCTGGGTCCCGGACAGCCGGCTGCGCCGGCTTCCGGGATGACGAAATGAGGTGGAGCGCCGCCGCTGGCCGTCAAGCCGGGTCGGCCTCCAGGCGCTTGTCGAGATAGGCGCCGACGCGGGTTTCCACCTCGACGAGGTTCTCGGTCCAGAAGTGGCCGCCGTCTTCGACCAGTTCATAGTCGATGACGATGCCCTTCTGGGTGCGCAGCTTGGCCACCACCTTCTCGACCTCGGCGTAGGGCACCACCGTGTCGGCCGAGCCGTGCAGGATGAGGCCCGAGGCCGGGCAGGGGGCGAGGAAGCTGAAGTCGTACATGTTGGTCGGCGGAGAGACCGAGATGAAGCCGTCGGTCTCGGGCCGGCGCATCAGGAGCTGCATGCCGATCCAGGCCCCGAAGTCGAAGCCGGCCACCCAGCATTGCGAGGCGGCGGGGTTGGTGGTTTGCAGCCAGTCCAGCGCCGTGGCCGCGTCGGCCAGCTCGCCGATGCCCTGGTCGAACTCGCCCTGGCTGCGGCCGACGCCGCGGAAGTTGAAGCGCAGGACGTTGAAACCGCGCTTCATGAACAGGTGGAAGAGCTGGACGGCGACCGGGTGATTCATGTGCCCGCCCGCGCGCGGGTGGGGCGCGAGGATGAGGGCGATGGGGGCGGTGTCGTCCTTGCGCGGAGAATAGCGGGCCTCGATACGCCCGGCGCTGCCTGGCAGAATCAAATCAGGCAAAGAGTTATCCTTTATTTTTATTGGGATCGGGAATAGTTGACTAGCGCACTTGGTCTTACTAGATGCGCATCGACGGCCGGGACGGCCGATCTCTCGCGGCGGCGGCTTGTAACAAGGAGCGGCCCAAAAAAGCGAGGAAAACCGCAACGGACGCGCCATGCAGCTCAGCACCAAGGGTCGATATGCGGTCATGGCCATGACCGACCTCGCCGGTCGGCCCAGCGAAAAGGCGACGCCGCTGGCCGCGATCGCCGAAACCCAACAGATTTCCAAGGCCTATCTCGAACAGCTGTTCGCCCGGCTGCGGCGGCGTGGCCTGGTCGATTCGGTGCGCGGGCCGGGCGGCGGCTACCGCTTGGCGCGCGAGGCGGGCGCCCTCAGCGTCGCCGAGGTGGTGGCGGCGGTGGACGAGCCCCTGCGCGCCACGCGCTGCGCCGGCCGGGGTCCTGGCTGCATGAAGGGCGGCGCGCGCTGCCTCACCCACGACCTGTGGGCCGAAACCGGGCGTCAGATCGAGACCTATCTCGCCGGCGTCTCCCTGGCCGACGTCATCGCCGGACGCCTCACGGGTGACCGGGAGCGGGCCGCATGAGGGTCTATCTCGACTACAACGCCACCGCGCCGATCCGGCCCGAGGCCCGTGCGGCGGCGCTGGCCGCCCTCGAGGTCGGCGCCAATCCCTCCTCGACCCACGCCGCCGGCCGCGAGGCGCGGGCTGTGCTCGAACGGGCGCGTGGGCAGGTGGCGCAGCTTGCCGGCGCCGCGCCTTCAGCGATCACCTTCGTCAGCGGCGGCGTGGAAGCCAACGCCCTGGCTATGGAAAGCGCCGTGGCCGACGGCTGCGACCGGCTGATCGTCGGCGCCACGGAACACGACTCGGTGTGGGCGACAGCGCAGGTGCTGTCTCCGAACGTCGAGATCTGGCCGGTGGACGCCCACGGGGTCGCCGACCTTGGCTGGCTGGAAGCCGCCCTGGCGCGCGGCGGCCGGCCGCTCGTCTGTCTGATGGCGGCCAACAACGAGACCGGCGTCATCCAGCCGGTGGGCGAGGCCGCGCACCTGGTGCGCGAGGCCGGCGGCTGGCTGCACGTCGACGCCGTCCAGGCGGCCGGCAAGCTGCCGCTCGACTTCGAAGGTCTGGGCGCGGGCACCCTGGCGCTCTCCGCGCACAAGATTGGTGGTCCGCAGGGCGCGGGCGCCCTCGCGGTTGGCGGCCATGTGGCGGTAGTGCGGCGGTTACACGGCGGGGGTCAGGAGCGCGGCCGACGGGCGGGCACCGAGAATCTCTCCGGCATCGCCGGATTCGGCGCCGCCGCCGTCGCCGCCCTGCGCGACCTTGCCAAACTGGAGGCCCACACTGTCTGGCGCGACGACCTTGCCGATGAGATGGCGCGCGCGGGCGCCGTCGTACTCGGCGCCGGCGCGCCCCGGCTGTCGCAGACCCTGTGCGTGGCGACCTCTGGATTTTCCTCCGAGGTCCAGGTCATGGCCCTCGACCTCGCCGGGGTGATGATCAGCGCCGGGGCGGCGTGCTCGTCCGGCAAGGTCAAGGCCAGCCGCGTCGTCGAGGCCATGGGCCGCCCGGATCTGGCGTCTTCGTCCATCCGTATCAGTGGCGGCTGGGCGACCACCCCGGCCGACTGGCGTCGCTGCGGCGAGGCCTGGGCCGAAGCGTTCGCCCGTCACGCGGCCCGCCGCAAGGAGTATGCCTGATGGCCGCCGTTCAGCAGACCCTCACCAAGGTCGCCGACCTTGAGGCCTACAAGCACGGCTTCGTCAGCGATATCGAACAGGAGTTCGCGCCCAAGGGCCTCTCTGAGGCCACGGTTCGCTTCATCTCGGCCAAGAAGGACGAGCCGGAGTGGATGCTGGCCTGGCGGCTCGAGGCGTTCGAACGCTGGCTGGCGCTGGAGGAGCCGACCTGGGCGCGGGTCAATTTCCCCAAGATCGACTATCAGGCCTCCTATTATTACGCCGCGCCCAAGGAAAAGGTTGGAC
>Ga0302311_10000050_pt1 | contig 141677 bp, 143 predicted proteins | sample III_Palsa_N1_3_FD_200449 | JGI IMG/M metagenome (GOLD analysis project Ga0302311, IMG submission 200449) | Peat permafrost microbial communities from Stordalen Mire near Abisko, Sweden - III_Palsa_N1_3 | ecosystem: Environmental > Terrestrial > Soil > Palsa > Peat permafrost | place: Sweden...
CACCTGCTCATTTTATTACGCAAAATCAAAAGCTAGCAATCATGCAAAATCAAAAACCTCGCTCATCCTGAGCTTGTCGAAGGACACGCGCCACAGTTGGTCTGGGCGATCTTGCTGTCCCATTGGGCGAGCGTGAGCGCGCGTCCTTCGACAAGCTCAGGATGAGCGGGAATTGTTATATACCAATATTTTATCTCGCTCATCGCTTGCTAGCACCGGCGTGCGCAAGGATCGAATGTGACACGTAGATCTGACAGGTGAATTGTAATCAGCCGCTGCTCCGTCAGCGGCGGGGCTTTAATTTGGCAAGGACCAGTTCACCTTCCCACGCCACTGCGCTAAGCCACGGCATGACCGAGCTGACCGCCCCAGAACACACCATGCTGGCAACGATCGATCCCGCGCCGATGCTGGACCAGGTTCTGGCGTGGAGCGCGATCAACACCGGCACGCGCAATCTCGAAGGGCTGGCGCAACAGGCGCAAGTTCTGGCCGATGCCTTTGCCGTCTTGCCGGGCGACATCACCCTACATGACGCTGCGCCTGTCGAAGCCGTGGCGCCCGATGGCAAAGCAATCCCGCAGGCCCATGGCCAGCATCTGGTCTTGCGCGTCCGCCCCCAAGCCAACCGCCGGCTGATCCTGACCGGCCACATGGACACCGTATTCGCGCGCGACCATGCGTTTCAGGCGACACGCTGGCTCGATGCCGACACACTGAACGGCCCGGGCGTCGCCGACATGAAGGGCGGCATCGCAGTCATGCTGTCCGCTCTGACCGCGTTCGAACGCAGCCCCGCCGCATCGGGCGTAGGCTATGACGTGCTGATCAACGCCGACGAGGAAACCGGCAGCCTGTCGTCCGCGCCGCTGATCGCACATCTGGCGGCGGGCAAAGCGGCAGCGTTGACGTTCGAGCCCTCGGCATTGCCCGATGGCACATTGGCCGGCGCACGCGCGGGCAGCGGCAATTACAGCGTGGTGATCCACGGCCGATCCGCGCACGCCGGGCGCAATCCGCACGACGGGCGCAATGCGATTGTCGCCGCGGCGTGGCTGGTGCTGCGCCTGACCGAGCTGGCGGGGCCCGAGATCACGATCAACCCGGCGAAAATCGAGGGCGGATCGGCCAACAATGTCGTGCCCGACCTGGCGATCGTGCGGTTCAACATCCGCCCGCGCGGCGAACCGGCAGCAGCCCAATTCGCCGCCGCCCTGCCCGAGGCGATCGCGCAGATGACGCATAAATACGACGTCCACGCGCATATCCATGGCGGCATTTCGCGCCCGCCAAAGCCGATGACCGAGCCGGCCGAGCGCCTGTTCGAGCTCGTGCGCGATTGCGGCGCGGCGCTGGGCCAGACGATTGGCTGGCAATCGACCGGCGGCGTGTGCGATGGCAACAATATCGCAGCTTGCGGCGTGCCCGTCGTCGATACGATGGGCGTGCGCGGCGGCGCGATTCATTCGAGCGACGAATTTCTGATCGTGCCGTCGCTGGGCGAACGCGCACGGCTCGCGGCGCTCGTGCTGCACCGTTTCTCCGGGGGGGAATAATGACGTTTCGCATACGCGCGGCAAAGACCGACGACCTGCAGCATCTGTACGACATGGCCAAGCTGACCGGCGGTGGCTTCACCAACCTGCCGCCCGATCGCAAGGCGCTGGGGGCCAAGCTCGATCGCGCCGCCGCCAGCTATGGCGCGCCCCCGAGCGAAACAGTCACCGACGAGTTGTTCGTGCTCGTGCTCGAAGACATGGCGACGGGCGAAGTGCGCGGCACCGCGCAGATCTTTACCTGTGTGGGCCAGCATCTGCCGTTCTATTCGTACCGCATCGCCACGCTGACCCAGCATTCGAAGGAACTGGGCCGCACGTTCCGCGCCGAATTGCTCAACCTCGTCACCGATCTGGAGGGGTCGAGCGAAGTCGGCGGCCTGTTCCTGCATCCCGGCGAACGCGCCGGCGGGCTCGGGCTGCTGCTCGCGCGCAGCCGCTATCTGTTCATCGCGATGCATCGCAAGCGCTTTGCCGATCGCATCCTGGCCGAATTGCGCGGGATCATCGACGAACGCGCGGGATCGCCGTTCTGGGACGGCGTCGCCGGGCGGTTCTTCGGCATGAGCTTTCAGGAAGCGGACTATTTCAACGCGATCCACGGCCACCAGTTCATCGCCGACCTGATGCCCAAGCATCCGGTGTACATCGCGATGCTGCCCGAACAGGCGCGCCAGGTGATCGGCCTGCCCCACCCCACCGGCCGCGCGGCGATGCGTATGCTGGAGGAGGAAGGGTTTCATGCCGAGGGCTATGTCGACATTTTCGACGGCGGCCCGACGATGACCGCGCGCACCGACCGGGTGAAATCGATCGCCGGATCGCGCGCCGCGACAGTAACCCACGTGCGCGCGCCAGAGGCTGAGCCGAACCACACCCGCGCGCTGATCGCGACCGGGCAACTGGTCGATTTCCGCTGCACATACGGCGAAATCGCGCCTGATGGCGCCGACGGCCTGGTGCTCGATCCCGTCGCCGCGCAGGCGCTCGATGTCACCGTCGGCGACACCGTCTGGCATGTAGCGCGCTAGGAAATCGCAATGTCCCTGGTGGAAATCAATTTCGACGGCCTGGTCGGCCCAAGCCACAATTACGCCGGGCTGAGCCTGGGCAACCTGGCCTCCGCCAGCCACGGCGGTGATCCGTCATACCCGCGCGCCGCCGCGTTGCAGGGGCTGGACAAGATGCGCCACAACCTGGCGCTCGGGCTGGTGCAGGGTTTCTTCGCCCCGCTGCCACGCCCCGATGCCGCGTTTCTAGCGGCAGTCGGCGACCCGCAAGGACAGACCCGCCTGCGCGCCGCCGCCTGGTCGGCCAGTTCGATGTGGACCGCGAACGCCGCAACCGTGTCGCCCGCGCCCGATACCGCCGATGGCCGATGCCACCTGACCGCGGCCAATCTCGTGACAATGCCGCACCGCTCGATCGAATGGCCCGACACCGTGCGCCAATTGCGCGTGGCCTTTGCCGACACCGCGCATTTTGCAGTGCACGACGCCGTGCCCGCGTGCTTCGGCGATGAAGGCGCGGCCAACCACATGCGCATGGCGCCGCACCATGGCGCGCCCGGCATCGAACTGTTCGTTTATGGCAAGCCGGGCGGTCCTTTCCCCGCGCGCCAGCATGAACAGGCGAGCCGCGCGGTCGCGCGCCTCCACGGCCTGACCCGCACGCTGTTCATCGAACAATCCGCCGAAGCAATCGCCGCCGGCGCGTTTCACAACGACGTCGTCGCTGTGGCCAACGAACGCTTGCTGTTTACCCACGAACAGGCATTCGCCGACCCCGAAGGCACGTATGCCGCGATCCGCGCCGCGCTGCCCGAGGCCGAAATCGTCGTCGTGCCCGCCAGCGCGGTCAGCCTGGCCGATGCGATAAAATCCTATCTGTTCAACGCGCAATTGCTGACGCTTCCCACCGGCGAAATGGGTCTCGTCATTCCCAGCGAGGCCTGGGCCATGCCATCGGTGCGCGCGTATCTCGACGGCATGATCGCGTCGAACGGCCCGATCCGCCGCGTGCTGCCCGTCGATGTGCGGCAGTCGATGGCCAATGGCGGCGGCCCGGCGTGCCTGCGCCTGCGCGTGGTCGCCGATCCCGCAACGGTCGATCCGCGGTTCCTACTCGATGAGGCGCGCATCGCTCTGCTGGGCGCCGTTGTGGAGCGCACCTGGCCGGAACAGATCGACCCGGCAGACGTTGGTAGGGAAAGCCTCGCGGCCACCGTGCGCGCGGCGCGCGCGGCGCTGCTTGAAGCGGCGGATTTGCAGGGGCTAATATAAGGGACTTTACGAGCGCGCTTTGTCGGAGCAGTTTACAGTTAACAAATGGTTAACGTCGTAAACTCGGCCAAATCCGCCACTGGCACGATGCTTGCACTGTTGGTGTGGTGGGGTCTCGGCAAGGGTTTGCGCCATTGCTCAACCGGATAAACGGAAAATGATGCGAAAGCTTGGTCGTCTGTTCCTCATCAAAAATCGGTTCGAGGCGTGTGCGATCATCTATGCGCTGGCTCTGGGCGGCGCGGAACGCGGCAAACATTACCTGGATATTTATCCCGGATTTGCCGGCAAGATGCTGTTTGTCGCCGCGATGACCGCGGTGTTCATGGCCGGCGCCAAAATCCTCGACGCGCTCAGCTACGAGCGCAAGGCGGCTTTCGTTCTTGTACCGATTGACGCGCCAAAGCCGGCGGCATCGCGTTGGTCAAAGGTCTGGTCCCAGCGCTCCAGGGCCTAACGCACATCCAGATAATCGGTGTGTGACGGCTTCCCGCGAAACACGATCGACAGGTAATTGACCAGGTAGATCCCGGCGATTCGCGCAAAGCCCTGCTTGGCCATCCGCCGGCCCGAAGTCGGCATCACGAACGCGTTTGAAAACAGCACTTTGCCATGTTTCTTGGCGCGCTTTCCGATATCGACGTCTTCGCCATAGAACTCGATCGAGCTGTCGAAACCGCCCATCTTTTCCAGCACATCGCGCCTGATCGCAAAATTCCCGCCGACCATCATGTATCCGGTCAGCAGGTACAGCGGCCGCGCGGCCATGAACCACCCGCTCGACATCGCATTGCGAAACCGGCTGAGGTCGTAGAAACTGTAAGGGCCCGACAGGCATGCCATGTCGGTACGCACGCGATATTGCGCCACGATCTGCTCGATCCATCCCGCCGGCGGACGCGTATCGGCATCGACATAGGCCAGGATCTCGCCGGTCGCGGTCAGGAACCCTCGCTGCCGCGCCCGGGTTATGCCCTTGACCGGTTCGAACACGTAGCGGACCCCAGGGTAGCGTTCGACCACTGCGCGCGTGCCATCGGTGCTGTTGTTGTCGACCACGATCACTTCGATCGCCAGCCCTGCGACATTCTGCATCACCGCGTCGAGACACGCGGGCAGGTAATCCTCCTCGTTATAGGCGGGGATGATTACGCTGATTGTCATGGATGTCGGCGGGGCGTTGCCGGGCAAGGTGGTCATGGCTGCGGCTCGTGCAACACTATGACATTTTTCACCAGAACAGATTTGAACATTTCCGATGAATAATGAACGTCACGCCGGCGCGATGCGCAGGCCGACGGGGCTCCGGCCGCAGCGAGAGCACAATTCCACCATGAAAGGTGGGGCGTTTCTGTTGCCGGGTACGCCCCCAACCCCTGGAATCCCTTCTGTTGCCCGGTGGGCCCGACCGCGCAATACGCCTTGTAAGATCAGGCCGTTAGGCCGTCAGATTACGCCGCGAGAGCGAGTGCTGAGTTATCGTTAGCACTTGTTGGTTTTGAGCCTTGAACGGGTTACTCAGCCCGGGCAAAAATAACGCTTTTCAATACACGTCGATCCTAGTTCGGCCCCGTCATCTGTTCCGCCCTCGACAACCGAAGTTGCTTCCAGCGCAAGAGGTGGTGGAGCCGCCGGGTACCGCCCCCGGGTCCGCTGCATCTATTATGCGTCACAATTTATCACCATAGCCGGTCGAAACCGGCAGGAGTGCATATAGGGCGCCTGCGGGAAAAGGAAAGGGGGGAGCCTCACCCCTTCAGGGAAAGCGGGTAGGAGTTCCCCACTCGCTGAGCCAGGTCGATCACCTCACACGCGAACATAGCCTGTTCTCGTCGCCCCGGACTTGATCCGGGGTCCCGCTTTCTTTCTGTTCGGCAGCCCTTCCCGAGGCGCCAACGCAAAGAAAAGTGGGGTCCCGGATCAAGTCCGGGACGACGAAAATCGTATGTTCGCGATTACGCCCGGGCGCGCAGCGAGTCGCGGATTTCGGCGAGCAATTCGACCTCGGTCGGTCCGGGAGGCGTCGCGACCACGACTACGACAGGTTTCGGCATCGCCTTGGCGACGAGCTTCACCATCAGGAAAATCACGAAGGCCATCAGCACGAAATTGATGACGTTGGTCGCAAACGCGCCATAGCCAAACAGCGCGACGCCTGCCGCCTTCAACGCGGCATAATCCGCCGGTGACCCTTTGTACGCCGCCGGAATCGTGCCGAGCACGATGAATTTGTTCGAAAAATTGACACCGCCCGTGGCCAGGCTGACGATCGGCATGATCAGGTCTTCAGTCAGCGAGGTGACGATCTTGCCGAATGCCGCACCGATGATCACACCGACGGCCAGGTCCATCACATTGCCGCGTAGAATGAACGCCTTGAATTCGGTTGCAAGTGACATGGCCCAAACCCCTCTACTGGTTAATAACCGATGTTTGCCACTCCCACGGCGGCACTGCAAGGTCACGCGAACCGACGAACTGCAATCCCGCATCGACCGGTCGTGCTTGAACCATGATAGGACTGCGCTATCTACGATGCGAGGACTGCCGCACCGGGCGTCCGGGGAAGAAAGTTCAAAGCTCATGGCCGCTCGCCTGTTCAGCCGTACCGCCCGTTTTGCCCTGGTTGCCGTCGCAGCAACCTCGCTGGCCGGATGCGGGGTCAATTCGATCCCCACTGCTCAGGAAAACGCCAAGGCAAAGCTGGCCGACCTGCAGAGCCAGTACCAGCGCCGATCCGACCTGATCCCCAACCTGGTCGCGACGGTAAAGGGATCGGCCGCGCATGAGGAAGACACGCTGACCAAAGTAACCGAGGCCCGCGCCAAGGCGTCATCGATCCAGATCACCGGCGACGATGCGTCCGATCCGGACAAAATGGCCAAGTTCGCGCAAGCCCAGGGCGCACTGTCGCAAGGCATCGGCCGCCTGCTCGCCACGACCGAGGCTTATCCCGACCTGAAAGCCAACGACAGCTTCCTCGCGCTGCAAAGCCAGCTCGAAGGCACCGAAAACCGCATCAACGTCGCGCGCCACGATTACAACGAGGCGGTGCGCGACTATAACGTGACGATCCGCACGTTCCCGGCCGTGGTCGCTGCCAATGTCATCTATGGCTCGAAGCCGATGGTGCCGTTTGCGGTCACCACCCCCGGCGCCGACCAGGCCGCGCCCACGATCAGCTTCGACACGCCGGCGGCCAAGAAGTGACCGCCAGCGCGGCAGGGTCGCGCATCATGAAACGCCTTCTAGCCGCCGTTCTGCTCATGCTGGCATTCGTATCGCCAGCGATGGCCGATGCGCCTGCCTATCCCGCGCTCACCGGCCGGGTGGTCGATGATGCGCATGTGCTGCAACCAGCCGACATTGCCGCGCTGACGGCCAAGCTGGCGAATTTTGAAACGCAGTCGCAGCGGCAGATCGTCGTCGCGACCGTGCCCAGCCTGGGCGGCAACGAGATCGAGGAATATGCAAACGGCCTGTTCCGCGCCTGGGGCCTGGGCAACAAGCAGCGCAATGACGGTTTGCTGATGGTCATCGCGCCGACCGAACACAAAGTGCGGATCGAGGTCGGCTATGGGCTGGAAGGGATCATGACCGACGCGCTGTCGAGCCTGATCATCCGCCACGACATGACCCCGCGGTTCAAGGCGGGCGACTATGCGGGCGGGATCAACGCCGCGACCGACGAACTGATCGCGCAATTGAAACTGCCCGAAGACCAGGCGCGCGCCGTCGCAGCCAAAGCCGGCGAGCAGGTCAAACGCGAGCAGGAGCCGCATTTCGACGGCGGGACCGTGGTGTTCCTGATCATCTTCGCGCTGTTCTTCGTCCTGCCCTTCATCCGCATGATGGGCGGCGGTGGTCGGCGCTATGGCGGCGGCGTATCGATCTTCCCGATGTTCCTGGGTGGATTCGGCGGAGGCTTTGGCGGTGGCGGTGGCGGCTCCGATTGGGGCGGCGGCGGCGGTGGTGGCGACGGCGGCGGATTTTCCGGCGGTGGCGGCAGCTCCGGCGGCGGCGGCGCTTCGGGTGGATGGTAATGGCGATGAACACACCGATCCTGTCACCCGCTGACAGCGAAAAAGTCGCCGCGGCAGTCGGCGCGGCAGAAGCGCACGCGAACGCCGAAATCGTGACCGTCGTCACGCGGCAGTCGGACAGTTACGGCGATGTTGCGCTGGTGTGGTCGGCGCTGGTCGCCGGTATTGCGCTGGCGGCGCTGACGATGTGGACGGGGTTCTACCTGACGCTCGTCGACAACGCGCTTGGCCTGTGGGACCACCATTGGACCCCGCACGAAATCCTGAAGCTGGCGCTACTCGCGGTCACGATCAAATTCGCCGCGATGTGGCTGATCCTGCACTGGCGCCGCCTGCGCCTGGGGCTCACCCCCGGCCGGATCAAATCGGCGCGGGTGCGCGCCCGCGCAAACGTCGCATTCCGCCTCGCCGCGCAAGGGCGCACGGCCGGCGCGACCGGCGTGATCATCTACCTGTCGCTGGCCGAGCGCCGTGCCGAAATCGTCGCCGACGCCGCGATCGCGGCCAAGGTCACCCCCGAAGTGTGGGGCGATGCGATGCATGCCATGCTCGCGCATTTCCGCGAGGACCGCGTCGCCGACGGGATGGTCGCGGGCGTCGCGCAAGTCGGCGCAATCCTGGCCGCGCATTTCCCGCGTGAGGCCAGGCCGATCAACGAATTGCCGGACGGACCGATCGAACTATGAGCCTCGAAGACGAACACGCGCAGCCCGAAACCGTCCATTGGCAGGGCCGTTTCCTCGCGATCAAGACGCGCGGCCGCTGGGAATATGTCAGCCGCACGCGCAATATCCGCGCCGCGGTGATCCTGGCGATCGACGACGACCATGTGATCCTGGTCGAACAGTTTCGTGTGCCGCTCGGCCGCCGCTCGCTCGAACTGCCCGCGGGCCTGGTCGGCGACCATGACGACGATGCCGACGAAGAATCGATCACCGCCGCCGCGCGCGAACTCGAGGAAGAAACCGGCTATCGCGCCGCAAAGATCGAAGCGGTCGGCGAATTCTTTTCCTCGCCCGGCATGGTGACAGAATCGTTCACGCTGTTCCGCGCCACCGGCCTCGAGAAGGTCAGCGCAGGCGGCGGCGTCGGCGATGAAAACATCACCGTCCACCGCGTGAAAATCACCGAAATCGAAGCCTTCATCGCGGCCAGGCGCGCGCTTGGCTATGGCATCGACACAAGACTCTTGCTGTTCCTGGGCCCCCGCCTCATAAGTGTTTAATCCAACGATTAAACATAAAATGGAGCGGGATGATGGTAGGCAGAGTAGCGGGCAAGAAAGCCCTCGTCACGGGCGCAGCACAAGGCCTGGGCGCAGCGCACGCGCAAACGCTGGCACGCGAAGGCGCCTGCGTTCTGCTGACCGATATCAACGCCGATAAAGTCGCCGAACAGGCAGCCAGCATCAATGCCGAATTCGGCGCAGGCACCGCATTTGCGCTGGCGCACGACGTCACCAGTTCCGAAGACTGGGACCGCGCGATCGACTATGCTGCGCAACATCTGGGCGGCCTGTCGGTGCTGGTCAACAACGCCGGCGTTGGCGTGCGCGGCAATATCGAAACCTGCACCCTGGACGAATGGCGCCGCGGCTTTGCCATCAATGTCGACAGCGTATTCCTCGGTTGCCAGAAGGCGCTGCCGCTGATGAAAGACAACCAACCCGGATCGATCATCAACATCAGCTCCATAGCCGGTCTGATCGCATCGGACTCGATGCCCGGCTACAACGCCAGCAAGGCGGCGGTATGGATGCTGTCGAAATCGGTAGCCCTGTACTGCGCAAAACGCGGCTGGAACATCCGCAGCAATTCGATCCACCCGACCTTCGTGGACACCCCGATCCTCGACGGCATCGCCGCCAATTCATCGCACGGCAAAGACGTGATCATGGGCAAACTGGCGCGCCAGATCCCGCTGGGCCGGATCGGCGTGCCCCAGGAAATCGCCAATGGCGTCCTGTTCCTTGCCAGCGATGAATCGAGCTTCATGACCGGCGCCGAACTGAAACTGGATGGCGGTATTTCCGCGATGTGATCGACTGGCCAGGCGGCAGTAAAACCACAACTGCCGCCGGAATGGCCCCTGTCCAGCAATGAACTTGATCCCCGGACAATTGCACGGCAATTTGACCCACATGAGACCATCTATCGGCACACGCGCGCTGTTCGCCCTGGCGCTTTTTTCGTCCCTGTCGGCGCCAGCCCTGGCCGAAGACAAATGCAAGCTGAGCACGATCGCCAAATTCCCCGTGGTCATGGATGGGCCCCGCGCGACCGTGCAGGTGAAGATCAACGGCAAGGACACGCGCATCTGGCTCGACAGCGGTGCGTTTTTCAATTTCATGCCAAAGGCCAGGGCGGTCGATCTCGGCCTGAAAACCGAAGGACTGCCCTTTGGGGTTACCGTCGGCGGGATCGGTGGCTCGTTCACGCCCGAACTGACGACCGTGCACGATTTCGGCATTGTCGGTGCGCAATTGCACAATGTGCAATTCGTGGTCGGCGGCAGCGATGTCGGCAACGCTTTTCTGGGCTCCAACCTGCTCGGGGTATTCGATACCGAATTCGACCTGACTCATGGCGCGGTCAACCTGTTCAAGGAAGCCGGATGCGGTCACCTCAGCATGGCGTATTGGGGCGCGGGCATGAAAGTGGGGGAAGCGCGACTGCTGAGCCCCGACCACGACAAGGATCATCACATCTATGTCGAGATATCGATCAACGGTCATGCCTTGCGCGCCATGCTCGATACGGGCGCGCCCACCACATTCGTCGGGCGCCACGCCGTCGTCCGCGCCGGAATCGACCTGACTTCTCCCAAAGTGGTGGGATCGATGCGGATGAGCGGGGTCGGATCGCACACCCGCCAAAGCTGGATCGCGCGCACCGATACGATTTCGATCGGGGGCGAGGATATCCACAACAGCCCGATCCGGGTGATCGACGACAAGGATGACGCCCAGACATATGATGTGTTGCTGGGCATGGATTTCCTGATCGCACACCATGTTTTCGTCTCCCAGGCGCAGCGCAAGATGTTCCTGACGTACAACGGCGGCCCGATCTTTTCAGTCAGCATGGATGGCGAAATCGCGCACCTGAGCACGATTGCGAAAGACATGGGGGCAGAGGAAAAGGCCGATGAGCCAACCACCGCAGACCAGTTCGCCGGACGCGGATCGGCGCGATTGACCAAAGGTGACGCGCCTGGCGCGATCAGCGATTTTTCCGAAGCAATCCGCCTTGCGCCCGGCCGCTCCGAATTTCTGGGTGATCGCGCGACGGCCTATTTTCGCGACCGCAAATCCGGTCTTGCGGCCAGGGACATCGATGCCGCGCTCATTATCTCGCCCAACGATTATCAACTGTTGACCCGGCGCGCCCAGATTCGCCTGGCGAAAGGTGATCGTGTGGGCGCATTGGCCGATACCGAAGCGGCAGCGGCGGCAGCGCCCAAAGGATCGATGCAAGCCGTCCCGATCGTCGGGCTATTCGAGCGCTTGGGCAAAGCCGATCGCGGACTTGCACTGCTTGATCCGGTGGTGGCCCTGCATCACGATGACAGCCGTTATGCCAATCTGCTCAATGCGCGCTGCTGGAACCGGGCGCTGGTCAATATCGACCTCGACCGTGCGCTGACCGATTGCAACGCCGCAATCGCGAAATCCGGCGGCGCGCCCGGCATGCTCGACAGCCGGGCACTAGTGCATTTTCGGCGCAATGAATTTGCCGCTGCGATTGCGGATGACACCGCGGCTCTTGCCAAAAACCCCAATCTTGCCGGCTCGCTGTACATTCGTGGGCAGGCGCGGATTGCTTCGGGTGACAAAGCCCCCGGGATGGCCGACATCGTCAGCGCGCGCACACTGGATCCGGCAATCGATCAGCATTTCGCGCCGTATGGCCTTGCCGCGCCGGCCGCTCCAAACGCCAAACCGTTGCCCCCCGCCCAGCCGTTACAGCCGGGCGAGGACGACGAGCCCGATCAGTAAACGATCACGCTGCGGATCGATTTGCCTGCGTGCATCAGTTCGAATGCGGTGTTGATGTCTTCCAGGCCCATGACGTGGGTGATCATCGGGTCGATTTCGATCTTGCCCTGCATGTACCAGTCGACGATCTTGGGCACGTCGGTGCGGCCTTTGGCGCCGCCGAACGCGGTGCCGCGCCAGTTGCGGCCGGTCACGAGCTGGAACGGGCGTGTCGCGATTTCGCGGCCTGCTTCGGCCACGCCGATGATGATGCTCGTGCCCCAGCCGCGATGGCAGGCTTCGAGCGCCGTGCGCATCACTTCGGTGTTGCCGGTCGCGTCGAATGTATAATCGGCGCCACCATCAGTCAGTTCGACCACTTTGGCGACGGTTTCTTCGCGGCTCAGGCCCTTCGAATTGAGGAAGTCGGTCATGCCGAACTTGCGGCCCCATTCCTCGCGATCGGGGTTCAGGTCGACGCCGATGATCTTGCCCGCGCCCGCCATGCGTGCGCCCTGGATCACGTTCAGGCCGATGCCGCCGAGGCCGAACACCACGACGTTTTCACCGACCTGGACCTTGGCGGTGTTGACCACCGCGCCCACGCCCGTCGTCACGCCGCAACCGATGTAGCAGCTCGACTGAAACGGCGCGTCCTTGCGGATTTTCGCCAGCGCGATTTCGGGCAGCACGGTGAAGTTCGAAAACGTCGAGCAGCCCATGTAGTGAAAGATCGGCTGGCCCTTGTAGCTGAGGCGCGTGGTGCCATCGGGCATCAGGCCTTTGCCCTGCGTCGCGCGGATCGCGGTGCACAGGTTGGTCTTGCCCGACAGGCACGATTTGCACTGGCGACATTCGGGCGTGTACAGCGGAATGACGTGATCGCCGGGCACCAGGCTGGTGACGCCCGCGCCGACTTCGCGCACGATGCCGGCGCCTTCATGGCCCAGGATCGAGGGAAAAATGCCTTCGCTATCAAAGCCATCGAGCGTGTAGGCGTCGGTGTGACACACACCGGTCGCCATGATTTCGACCAGCACTTCGCCAGCGCGCGGCCCTTCGAGATCGACCTCGACAATTTCCAGCGGCTTCTTGGCTTCGAACGCAACAGCGGCGCGGGTTTTCATCAGACAGGCTCCCGGGGAAAAGAAATGCTCGGCGCTCCATATAACCCGTATGGCGCAGAGGCAATCGCCAGAGCCCAACCCAACAATTTCTGATGGTCACCTTTTTTGCATGCGCCCATGCTGGCAACAAATCCTCCCCGTTTCGGGGAGGATTAAGACCATTTGCGGGCGAGCCATGCTGCGGCTAACCTGTGCACCCTCATGGAGTCCCCCCGCGATGTGCGATGATCTGACCGAACTCGACAACACGACGTTCCTTGCCCGCCTGGCACAGGCCAATCCCGCCATCGACCGGCGGCGCTTCGCCGTGATGGGCGCGGGCGCGGTGACACTGGCCAGCGTGCCGGGATGCATCGCGAAAGTCGCCGACCAGGCGCCGGCCATGCCTGTCAGCGGCGCCGCAGTCGCGATCACCACGCCCGATGGCACCACCGACGGCTGGTTCGTCACGCCAACCACGGGCAAGCACCCCGCGGTGATCATGTGGCCCGATATCGCGGGCCTGCGCGATGCGTACAAGACGATGGCCGCGCGCCTCGCCGGCGCCGGCTATGCCGTGCTCGTGGTCAACCAGTATTATCGCGGGGCCAAGGCGCCCGTGCTCGATTCTCTGGTCGCCTGGCGCACGCCCGAAGGCCAGGCCAAGCTCAAGCCGCTGATCGCGACGATCACCCCCGCCGGCATCGCCAGCGATGCCGCGGCTTATGTGCCCTGGCTCGACCGGCAGCCGCAAGTCGATACCGCCCGCAAGATCGCCACCTCGGGCTATTGCATGGGCGGACCCTACACCGTGCGCACCGCCGCCGCAGTGCCCGGCCGGATCGGCGCATCGGCCTCGTTCCACGGCGCCAACCTGGTCGACAAGGATGCGGGCGCGACCAGCCCGCATATGCTGCTGGGCAAAACCAAAGCCGCATTCCTGTTCGCCATCGCGCAGAACGACGATGCCAATATGCCCGACGCGAAAGTCGAGCTGAAGAACGCCGCCGCAGCCGCCGGGCGTGCGGCGGAAATCGAAGTCTACCCCGCGCAGCACGGTTGGTGCACGATCGACGCGCCGGTTTATGACGAGGCGGCGGCGGAAAAAGCGTGGTCGCGGATGCTGGTGCTATTCAAGGCGAACCTGTGAAGGCCTGAATACCAAAACAAGTCTCGCTCATCCTGAGCTTGTCGAAGGACGCGCGCGAACGGATGGTCCAGGTTCTGCTGGGCTCACGTTTGCGCGCGTCCTTCGACAGGCTCAGGATGAGCGGGCGTTGATGACGAGCGGGGCTTACTTTCGCGCACACCAGCGCCCATATCCAGAACGCCTGCAACAACCCGAGAGCCCCCGATGAAACCCCACACCCGCGCCATGATCGCCGCCGCCAGTTTCGCGGTGCTGACCGGCAAGAAAGTCGCCGGCCTCTACGACCACACCACCGGCCAGGATCTGCGGATCGCGGCCGAAGCGCGCGGCGACAGCGTCCAGGGCTTTGACGGCGACCGCGCCGCAAAATTCGGTGGCACCCTGCCCGAACTCCACGATGCCGCAGACCAGACCTTCATCTCGTGCACCCGCGACGGCGCCACCATGCGCGGTCACGACCGCGGCTCGTCAACCGCCTACACCGCCCGTGTCGAAGACAACGTCGCCCAAGTCTTCGACCACGGCCAGAACCGCTGGTTCTCGTACGATGTTCTCGACCCGGCCAAGGACGGCCAGTATTACCGCGCCGAGGTTGCCGGCTAGAGCAGCGTCACCAGACCCGGATGCGGTCGGCCGGCGCCAGATAGAATTTCGTGCCCGGCTTGGGCGCAAAGGCTGCGTACCAGGCGTCGAGATTGCGCACCACATAGGGCCGCCAGTTGCCCGGCGTATGCTCGTCGGACGTCAGTGTCCGCAGCATTTGCGCCTCGCGCAACTTGGTCCGCCAGACTTGCGCGAAGCCCAGGAAGAACCGCTGCTCGCCGGTAAAGCCGTCGCGCACCGGCACCGCGTGGCCCTTTAGCGAGGCGAGCCACGCGTCATGCGCGATCGTTATTCCGGCGAGATCGGCCATGTTTTCGCCAAGCGTGTTCTGGCCCTTCACATGCACCCCGGGCAGCGGCTCGTAAGCCGAATACTGGGCCACGACTTTGGCCGTCAGCGCCTTGAACCGCTCGACGTCGGCCGGGCTCCACCAGGCCACCAGCCGGCCATGCTCATCGTACTTCGATCCCTGGTCATCGAAATGATGGCTGATTTCGTGGCCGATCACCGCGCCGATCGCGCCGTAATTGACCGCATCGTCGGCTTTTGGATCAAAGAACGGCGGGCGCAGGATCGCTGCCGGAAATACGACTTCGACCCAGGCCGGATTGGCGTAGGCGTTGACCGTCTGCGGCGTCATCGTCCAGTCATCGCGGTGCGCCTTGCCGCCTGCGCGACTTGCGGCAAGATCGTAATTGAACTCGGCAGCGCGGGCCATATTGCCATAGGCATCGTCGCGGGCGATGCGCAAACCCGCGTAATCGAGCCAGGCATCGGGGTAGCCGATCTTCGCCCGGAACGCGGCGACTTTGGCCAGCGCACGGGTCTTGGTCGCAGGGTCCATCCACGGCAGCGCGGTAATGTGCGCTTTCATCGCCAGCATCAGGTCGCCAACGAGCGCCTGCACCCGGGCCTTGGTTTCGGCCGGGACAAAGCGCGCGACGTACAATTGCCCGACCGCCTCACCGATGCCGGCGCGCGCGCCGAACTGCGTCGGGCTGACGAAATCGACCCCGCGTTTCCAGCGCGGCGCCAGTTCGGGCGTTCCCGAAACCACCTTCTGAAATTCGAAATCCTGCGCCACGAATGCTGCCGGCAACACCGCCGCGCGCGCATTGATCACCGAGAACGCAAGGTACGCGCGCCAGGTCTCCAGCGGCACCGTATTGGTCATCGCGACCAGCGCGCGGACCGCGTCCGGCTGGCCGACATTGACCATGGCCTGCCCGTTCATCCGACCGGCGCCGAAGAACGCGGGCCAGTCGAAGCCGGGATAGCGTGTTGGCAAGTCGGCAACCGCGGTCGGGTTGTACGTCTTGTCACGGTCGCGCTGTTGCTCACGGCTCCACATCGCCGCCGCCATTGCGGTTTCGAGCGCGACGACATCGTGCGCCCGCACCGCATAAGCCGGCAACCCGGCCAGCGTCAGCATCCGCGCAACATGCGCCTCGTACGCGGTGCGCGCCTTGGCAAAGTCGGCATTGTCGAGCTTCAGGTAATAATCGCGGTCAGGCAGGCCGAGCGCCCCTTGCGTCACGCTCGCGCGCATCACGTCGGGGTCCTTCGCATCGGCCGCAACATTGAGCCTGATCGGAGCGAGTACGGACAGCCGCCCGCCCTGGACGAAAGACATTGAACGGTTCAGCCAGCCGAATGCGGCGGCAAGGTCCGATGCACTGCGTATCGCGGCAATGCGATCGAAATCGGGCCGGAGCGGCGCGGTGCCCGCCGCCTCGATGCGCTGCTCATCCATAAAGCTGGCGAACATGTCGCCGACCAGTTTGCGCACGCCGGTCGCGGCCCGATCCGCCGCGGCCTCCTCGACCACGATCCTGGTTTCGCGTTTGGATAGGTCCACCAGGTCCTGAAAGGCGCCGGCACGCGCCAGGTCGGGCGGGATCTGCGTGCGCGCGTCCCATGCCCCATTGGCATATTTGTAGAAATCGTCACCCGGGTCGATCGCGCGGTCCATGCCGCTGGTATCAAAGCCGAAAGTCCCGAACTGCGGCCCTGTGGCAGGCGCGCTTTGGGCCAGGCCCGGCTGGCTGACCAGCGCCAGCGCGGGAATGACGGCTATGCGCAGGAAGCGCGACATGTTGGGATGAAGCATGGGAACCATTGCTCGCCCGGTTTTTCCGTCCCGTCAAGCGTGCCCAGGTTTACTTCACCACGTCGCCACCCTTCATCACATGCGCCACATGCTCCAGCACGGTCACATCGTGCGTCGGGTCGCCCGCAACAGCGATCATGTCGCCATAATGCCCGGGCGACAGCGCACCGACATCTTTTTCCCACCCCAGCATTTGCGCCGAAACCGTGGTCGCCGCCTGGATGGCCTGCATCGGGGTCATGCCCCATTGCACCATGTATTTGAACTGCCGCGCGTTCAGCCCGTGGGGATAGACCCCGGCGTCGGTGCCGAAGGACAGCTTGACCCCGGCGCGCACGGCTTTTTGAAAGCCCTGGCGCTGCGCCAGCGTGGTCTGCGTGTTCTTGCGCATATAGTCTTCGGGATAGTGGTCGCGCTTGCCGATTTCGTCAGTCCAGTCGCCGTTGTAGACGTCCATGTCGAGGTACACTCCGCGCGCCTTGGCCATCGCGATACCCTCGTCATCGATCAGGCTGGCGTGTTCGATCCCGCGCACCCCCGCGCGGATCGCAGCCTTGATCCCCGCCGCGCCGTGCGCGTGCGCAGTCACCCATGATCCGCGCGCGCGCGCCACATCGACCGCGGCGCGCATTTCATCCTCGGACAACTCCTGCTGCCCGGCGTCGGTGCCGATCGCAAAGACCGCGCCGGTCGCGATCAGCTTGATCGAATCCGCACCGTGCTGGAACAGGTAATTCACTTTGAGCGTCACGTCCGCCGGGCTGGTGACGACGCCCATGCGCATCGAATCGGGCACTTGCACATCGGGCGCAAACCCGGTGACTTCGCCGCCGCCGCCGGGCGTGGTGATATACGCGCCGACCGCGGCCATGCGCGGCCCGATCACATCGCCGCGATTGATCGCATTGCGCAATTCGACATCCGCAAGGGCGCGGTAACACCCGACATCGTGGACCGAAGTAAACCCGGCAAACAGCGTCGTGCGCGCATTGGCCGCGCCCAAATACGCGACTTCCATCGCCGAATGCAGCAGTGGCTCGGCCGGGTTGCTGGTTTCAGGCGTGTCGGCGAGATGGACGTGCATGTCGATCAAGCCGGGCAGCACAGTAAAGGCCGACCAGTCGACCAGCTTTGCCCCCGCCGGCACTGGGCCATCGGGCGTGATTGCTGCAACTCGGTCATCATCGACGCGCAGCAATCGCGCACCCTCGACCGTACCCTTTTCCGGATCGACGAGATGGCCGGCGCGGACGTAAACCGTTTCGGCCTGCGCCGTGCTTGCCCCAAACACGCACAGCGTTGCTGCAACCAAAACTCGCATATCGTTTCCCGTCATGATCCGCACAGCGACCGCATTTCGCCATGCTGCACCTTTACGCCCAGCGCGCAATGCGCGCGCAGGACCGCGCCCAGTTGCACTTCTTCGTCCACCGTCGTGGCGTCGCGCAATACGTCGTCATGGTGCGGGCCAAACCATCCGCGCGGTGGCGGCTGATGGCCGAACCCGATCGCGACATCGGCGAATTGATCGACTCGCGCGACGATGCGGTAATGCGCCTGGTGCTCACGCGCGCCGATCAGGCCGCCCGCGCAATCGGCCGGGCCTGGTGGGATCAGGTGATGCGCGTCAAGCGCGGCACGAGCCGGGGCGTCGGGCCCGCAGGCGCCTGCGATAACCGCGCGTTGCGTCACGACGTGCCAGGCAATTCCGCTCGTCGCATGGCGCGCCGCTGGGTCGTTGAACAACCCCGGCGCATGGCCCATTTCGGCTATGTCGCCAGTGGGCAACCCGTCACCCAAAGCGAGCCGGTCGATGCTGAATTCCACGTGATCATGTGGTCCGATCGCGGCGGGCAGCGCGACATCGTACACGAGATCGAATGTGTGGCGCCCATCGGCCACCCGCCCCAGATCGCGGACATACAGCGACGCCACAGGGTTTTCGGCGCGGATCGGCGGTTGGTGTTTCCCGCCAAACGCCAGATGCAACAGCAGCGCGGCCAGCGCGACTGCGCCAAGGAGCACGAGCCAGCGGAACGAGGACGTAACCCGTTCCAACGCGCCGGGCATCGCCACGAGGAATTCGCGCAACGCTGCCGCGCGGAACGACTTGTCCGCTTTCCGCCCCGCTTTCTTGTCCTTGCTCACCCACACCCTCGCAAACGGCCACCGTGCAAGCACCGCCCCCACCCCAATCGTCGCCCCGGACTTGATCCGGGGTCCCGCTTCCTTGGCCGACACAGCGCGAAAGAACAGCGGGATCCCGGATCAAGTCCGGGATGACGGTGGGGGTGGGGTGGCACTTATACTCGAAACACCCTTGCCTAAAGCAGCACGCGCGGTCGAGCCGTTCCTGTCATCGGTCACGAAAAAGGGGCGCAGCTTGCGCCGCGCCCCCAAATTCATTCAGGCCGAAAAATTCAGGCCGCCTGCACTTTCAGCCCGGCACGTTCCTGGTTGATCGCCTCCGCCAGCAAAAACGCCAGCTCGATCGACTGCGCCGCATTCAACCGCGGATCGCAATGCGTATGATAGCGATCGGCCAGACCGGCCTCGCTGATCGCGATCGCGCCGCCGGTGCATTCGGTCACATCCTGCCCGGTCATTTCGATGTGGATGCCGCCGGCATGCGTGCCTTCGGCGCGGTGCACGGCAAAGAACCCTTTGACTTCGCCCAGGATGCGATCGAACGGCCGTGTCTTGTAGCCGTTGTCGGCCTTGATCACATTGCCGTGCATCGGATCGCACGACCACACCACCGGATGGCCTTCACGCGTTATCGCGCGGACCAGCGGCGGCAGGCCGGCCTCGACCTTGTCGTGGCCAAACCGCGTGATCAGCGTGATCCGCCCCGGCTCGCGCGCCGGGTTGAGCGTGTCGAGCAGGCCCAGCAAGACATCAGGCGTCAGGCTCGGGCCGCATTTCACGCCGATCGGATTGTCGACCCCGCGCAGGAATTCGACATGCGCCGATCCGGTGAACCGCGTGCGGTCGCCGATCCACAGCATGTGCGCGCTGGTGTCGTACCATTTGCCGGTCAGCGAATCCTGCCGCGTCATCGCTTCTTCATAGGGCAGCAACAGCGCTTCGTGGCTGGTGAAGAAATTGGTGCCCTGCAACTGCGGCACGGTCTTGGGATTGACCCCGCAAGCCTCCATGAAGTCGAGCGCTTCGCCGATCTTGTCCGCCATTTCGGAGAACTTCGCCGCCCACGGGCTCTTGCCGATATGCTCCAGAGTCCACTGATGGACCTGGCGCAAGTTGGCATAGCCGCCGGTCGCGAACGCGCGCAGCAGGTTCAGGGTCGCGGCCGCCTGGCTATAGGCGCGCAGCATCCGGTCGGGATCGGGGATGCGCTGTTCGGGCGTGAAATCGATACCGTTGATATTGTCGCCGAGATAGCTCGGCAGCTCGATATCGCCCTGCCGTTCCATCGGCGCCGAGCGCGGTTTCGCAAATTGCCCGGCCATGCGCCCGACCTTGATCACCGGCTGCTTGCTGGCGTACGTCAGGATCACGGCCATCTGCAGCAGCACGCGGAACGTGTCGCGGATGTTGTTGGGATGAAACTCGGCAAAGCTTTCGGCGCAATCGCCGCCCTGGAGCAGAAAACCACGACCAGCCGCCACTTCGGCCAGATCGGCCGTCAGCGCGCGGGCTTCGCCGGCAAACACCAGCGGCGGAAAGCTCGTCAGCGTCGTTTCGACCGCGCGCAGCTTGTCCATGTCGGGATAGACCGGCAGATGCCGTGCCTCTGCCCCGCGCCAGCTATTTGCATTCCAGTTGCTTGCCACTTTTCCTCATCCTCGGATCACAGTCGAACGCCGACTGAGGCCGCGAGATAGTCGCGCGAGCCTCCAATTGCAAAGGTAGCGTTCAAGTCACACTGATCGAGGCAGGCGATTCACTTCTTTTCAGGGACGACTTCCAGCTTCCACGTCGCGCCGGGCTTCAGGTAGCGCTTGGCCAGGTCCTGCATTTCGGCCGGCGTGGTGGTCGACGAATCGACCAGGATCGAGCGCAGATCGGCGATCTTGCGCGTTTCGATCGCGCCGCCCTGCAACTGGTCGAGATAGAACCCGTTGCCCGTCGAAAGCCGCGTGATCCACTGCTTCAGCGGCTCGGTCACGCGCGCGATTTCCTCCGCGCTGGGCGGCGCAGCGGCCAGGTCGGCGGCGATCTGGTCGGTCGCGGCAAAGAACGCGGGCAGATCGCGCGGGCGCAATTGCGTGGTCGCGGCGAAATACCCGCCCGATGCCAGGTCCAGCGGCCATGACGAGCTGACTTGCGGCGAATAACTCGCGCCGATCTTTTCGCGCATCACGTCGAACAGGCGGTTCGAATAGATCTGCGCCAGCAATTCGAGCTGCCGCGATTCGCGCAGGCCCGCGCGCCCGCCGCCGGTCGGCCAGGCGACGAGCGCCGCCGCCGCATCGGGATCGCCACGATGGGTCAGCACCAGCGGCGTGTCATTGTGCGCGGGCAGATGCGGGGTCAGCGGCGGCGGCGCCACCGACGTGCGCATCGGCAGCGCGCCGAATGTGCGTTCCAGCGCGGCAATCCCGGCCTCACGCGTAAAATCGCCGAACATGTCGACTTCGATCGGGCCCGTCTGCAACAGCGGTTCCCACACGCGGCGGAACCCTTCGGGCGTGGCCTTGGCCAGTTCCGCCGGATTGGGCTGCGCAAACCGCGGATCGCCATCGCGGATCAGCCAGGGCAGATCGCGCTGCAGCACTTTCATCGGCGACCCGTTGGTGCTTTCGTAATTCATCTCCGACGCCGCCAGCGCGCGCACGATCGGGTGCGCGTCCCAGCGCGGCATCGCCAGCTTTGCCGCGAACAGATAGAGCTGGTCGGCCATATCGCCGGGCCGGGTGTCGGCATAGAACCCGAATGTGGTATCGCTGATATCGAAATCGAGGCTCAATTTGCGCCCGGTGGCCAGCCGGTCGAGGTCTTCGCGGCCATATTTGGCAAACCCGGTATCCATCAGCGTGACATCGCCGAGCGGCGCATAAACCGCATCCTGCGGCTTGATCGCGGCATAACCCGCGCCAAACCGCACGCGCATGATCACCCGGCCGGGCTCTGCATCATTGGGCCAGAACAGCACTTTGACGCCATTGGACAGCGTCATGCGCTCGATCCCGAGCATGCCGGTGGGCACATCGTCGACGACTTTGCCCGGCGTGCCGATCGTCGGCAGATCGGCAAAGCTGAGCGCGGAAACGGCAAGGCGGCCGCCCGTGGCCGCGCTGACCGGCGCGGTGATCGCCAGCCGGACATCCTGCACAGTGCCATCGCTCGCCTTTGGCGTGATCAGGATCGCGCGTTCGACCGTGCCGGCAAACAGCGCGCGGGTGTGTGCCAGCACTGCCTCGGGCGTGAACAGCGGGATGGTCTTCTTGAAGATCGAATAGACCGTGTCGGGGTTGGCGACGGTTTCGCGAATGTCGACCGCTTCGGCGATTTCGTCGGCCAGCTTCGATCCGGCCTGGGTTTCCTGCGTTTCCACCGGCACTTTATAGCTGACGTCGAATTCGGCGACTTCGCGCGCGATTTCTTCCTTGCTCGGCGGCGTCGTCATCGCGTCGGCCAGCACCGCGCGCACGTCGTGTACCGCGGCTTTCCAGTCATCGCCCAGCGGCGTGACCGTGATCAAGGTGGTGTCGGCCGAGCGGCTGATCCGGTTCTGATCGACCGACGCGGTCAGGAAACCGGCATTGCCGCGCGCCCGCGATTCCAGCCGGCGGTTGATCAGCGCCAGCGCGAGCCGGTCGATGATATTGCCTTCGTTATAGACGATCGTGTCGTTGATCTTGTGCCACGGGCGCAGGATCGCGACATCGAACACGCGCGGCAGGTCGGGCTCGACGATGACGGCGGCTTCATCGATCGGGACTTTTGTCGGGTCTTTCGTGGCGGACCCTGATGGCCCCATCGGTTCGCCGAAATCGGGCTGCGCCGGTTTCTTGCCCACGCCCTGCCAATCGCCGAACCACTTGGTGATTTCCGACACCAGGGTTGCCGGATCGGCGTCGCCGGCCACCACGATCACGGTGTTGTCCGGGCGGTACCATTTGTCGTGGAACGCCTTGATGCTCTCGGCGGTCGCGGCGTTCAGCGTTTCGACTTTGCCGATCGGCGAGCGGTCGGCCAGCGGCTGGCCCTTGAAGAACGCCGCGCGCGTCGCGTCGATCACGCGCGATTCGGGCCCCTGGCGCTCACGCATTTCGGCGAGCACGATCGGCACTTCGGTCTTCACGCCCTGCGGGGTGAAGATCGGCGCCGCGATCATGCCCGATAGCAGCTTGAACGTCGTGTCGACCACTTCGGGCGACGCATTGGGCACGTCGAGTTTGTAGACGGTTTCGGTCGGGCTGGTTTCAGCATTGGTATCGCTGCCGAATGTCGCGCCGAGTTTCTGCCAGGTCGGGATCGCCTCGCCCGATTTCAGGTATTTGGAATCGCGGAACGTCAGATGTTCGATCAGATGCGCAAACCCGCGCTGCGCATCGGTTTCGTACAACGATCCGACATCGGCGACCACGCGCACCGAAATCTGCCCCGGCGGCACGCCATTGTGCCGCACCGCATAACGCAACCCGTTGGGCAGGATCCCGAATGTCCACTGCGCATCATGCGGCACATCGGACCCGGCATAGAGCCACGGCACGGTTGCGGGCGCGGGACCGGGAGGCGCAGCCAGCGCGGTGCCGGCCCCAAGGGGCAACACGGCACTGGCAAGCAGCGAGAAGACAAGGCCGAAACGCGCGCTGCGCCGATGTTGGGAGATCATATGCCCATTCTATAGGGCGCAAAAAAATGAAGGGCCAGTGAATAGAAAGTCACGAGCGCGTCCTCATCGGGCATCAGGTCACTTCGAGGTCCAGATACTTCCCATTCCCCCACCCCCGCTCATCCTGAGCCCCGTCGAAGGATGCGCGCCAACGCCAGCCCAATGCGACAACAAGTTCGCCCGGACAAACCGTAGCGCGCATCCTTCGACAGGCTCAGGATGAGCGAAAGTGGGTGAATAAAAGTTGGGAATTAATGCCCCGCAGGCGCAGGAGCCGGCGCAGCAGCCCCCTGCCCGGCCGCACCCTGCTGCGCAGCCCGCATCGCTTCAACTTCAGCGGCGGACTTGGAATCAACCAGCTCGATCTGGAACACCAGGTCGGAATTGGCCGGGATCGCCTCGCCCGCGCCCGCCGCGCCATAGCCGAGCGCCGCCGGGACGCACAGGCGCCACACGCTGCCGCGCGACATCAGTTGCAGGCCTTCGGTAAATCCGGGGATCACATTGTCGAGGCTCAGCGGGGTCGACTGGTTCTGGTCGAACACCTTGCCGGTGGTGGCCAGGTAGCCGATATAGCTGATCAGCACGAAATCGGTCTTGGCCGGCTTTGGCCCGGTGCCCGTGCGCAATGCGGTATAGCCCAGGCCCGATGCGGTCTTTGCCGAACACACGCGCAGATCGGCCGGGACCATCGGCTGCAGCGGCAGCTTGATCATGCCTGGAACTTCGGCGGGCGCCGGCGGCGCAACCGGCGCAGCCATCGCGGCCACAGGGGCGCACAGGGCAAGAGCGGCCAGAAACGACCTGGAAATGGCGGGCGCGATTCGCGAAATGGGATGGTTCATGGCTATCGCGCATAATGCGCGCCGGGGCGCGCTGCCAGCGTGTAAAACGCCGCGCTGCGGATAACGGCACGGATTCGGGGTTTTTCGTATTCGATCGGTCGCATTTCGGCGCCTGCGCCCCTTGACCCGATGCCCCCCCGCCCTAAATGCAATGCATGTTCATAGAAACCGAAACCACGCCCAATCCCGCCACCCTGAAATTCATGCCCGGCGAAATCGTCATGGCAACAGGGACGCGCGAATTCACCAGCGATGAAGAGGCCGAGGCCTCGCCGCTGGCGCAGGCACTGTTCAGCCTGGGCGATGTTACCGGCGTGTTCTTTGGCCGCGATTTCGTCTCCGTAACGATTGCGCCGGGTTCCGAATGGAGCGATGCCAAACCCCAGGTGCTGGCAGTCCTGCTCGATCATTTTGTTTCGGGCACGCCGCTGTTTGCTTCGGCGAGCGCCGGCTTTGCAGTCCCTGCCGAAGACGACGATGCGATGGGCGATGATCCGGCCGATGCCGATGTGATCGACCAGATCAAGGACCTGATCGAAACGCGCGTGCGCCCCGCCGTCGCCAATGACGGTGGCGATATCATCTATCGCGGATTTCGCGATGGCGTCGTGTTCCTGCGCATGCAGGGCGCCTGTTCGGGCTGCCCCTCGTCGACTGCCACGTTGAAGAACGGGATCGAATCGCTGTTGAAGCACTACGTTCCCGAAGTGAACGAAGTGCGCGCCGCCTGATTGAGACCGCACCGCCCTGGCTTTGTTCGTAACGTAACGGTCGCGTAATGAGCGAACGTTTACTGGTCATCGACAGCGCAACCGAAGCATGTTCAGTTGCGCTGTTCGAATGCGATACTGCAGCAAAAACACCCATCGAATTGATCGCGGGCGACTATGTCGAACCCGGCCGTGGCCATGCCGAACGGCTGGTGCCGATGATCGCCGCGCTGCCCGGGCGCGGGCGCGCCGCGCGGATCATGGTCAACCTGGGGCCCGGCAGCTTTACCGGGATCCGCGTCGGGCTGGCGGCCGCGCGCGCGCTCGGCTTGGCCTGGGCGGTTCCGGTCGGCGGCTATGGCTGCCTCGATCTCGTCGCGGCGCAGGCGCGCGCGGTATATGGGACAGGTCCGATCGACGTGGTCATGTCGGGCGGACATGGCGAGTGGTTCTTTCAGCCGTTCGCCGCCGATGGCACCGCGATCGCGCCATTCGTTTCGCTACCCCCCGCCGCTGTCCTGGCGCTGACCACCGCGCGCCATGTCGCGGGCACGCAGGCCGCTGCGGTTGCGGCGCACAATGGCGCAGAACCGCTGGTGATACGCCCCGATGCGCGCGCATTCGGCCTGCTCGACCGCGCGTTGTGGCGCGCCGATACCGGGCCGGTCTATGGCCGCGCGCCCGATGCGAAACTGCCGCAGGGCGCGCGTGCGCAGGTCCAGGCCATTCAAAACGCGATACAATAAGCCCGATGCGAAGAGGTTGTATTCGTGCCTTTGCCGTTTGATCCAATGCCGCCGCCCCTCGATGATGTCGATCGCATCATGGACGTGATGGAATGCGCGTTTTCGCCCGAATACGGCGAAGCGTGGAACCGCCGGCAGGTCAGCGATTCGCTTTTACTTGGCACAGTGCACTATGCTTTGATTGGCCCCGATGGCACTATTGCGCCACAGCACCCCGAAACATCCGATGCCTGTCCCTCCGCTGGTGGTCTTGGGGACACAACAGCCGGGTTTTATCTGTCCCGGTCTGTCCTGGACGAGGAAGAATTATTACTGTTTGCAATCGCACCGGAATTTCGCCGTCGCGGTCTTGGACGTACATTATTGATACATTTCATAATAAACGCGACAGAACGCGGCAAAAAGCGACTGTTTCTGGAAATGCGACACAACAATCCGGCAGGCGTTCTTTATGCTGCACACGGCTTTCGGCCGATCGGACTACGACCCCGATATTACCGTACACTGAACGGCGACCGCCTTGATGCGATTACGCAGGAACTGGTTATCGAATGATAGTGAATTTAGAACCGTTTCAGGTGTTATTTTGGCAACCTATGACCTTTAAGTGCAATACCGGATTGTTTTATTGTTCATTCAGTTTATACGACGATCACATATGGGAGAGTCGATCTGCTTGATCGAACAAATTGCCAGCATTTTCAAAAGCATGGCATGTAATAAAACACTACGCATCCTTAGAAAGAAGGCCGGTTCGCAATGACAGAAACTGAAATCGATCTGCGGGAAACGCTGATCACCCTCACCTCCGACATCGTCGCTGCACACGTCAGCAACAACAGCGTTGCCGTTGGCGACCTGGCAACCCTGATCACCAACGTCTATACGGCGCTTGCTGGTCTCAAGCCTGCCGAACCACAGGCAGAGCCACTGCCAGAACCAGCCGTTTCTATCCGCTCTTCGGTCAAGAACGATCACATCGTCTGCCTCGAAGACGGCAAGAAGCTGAAAATGCTGAAGCGTCACCTGGCCACGCGCTATAACCTGACCCCTGATCAGTATCGCGCGCGCTGGAACCTTCCCGCAGACTATCCAATGGTCGCCCCCGCCTATGCTGAAAAGCGTCGCGAGCTGGCCAAGAAGATCGGCCTCGGTCGCAAGCCTGCGCCAAAGCGCGGCCGCGCAAAGGCAACAACTGCTACCTGAATCAACCGACGCTTGACGGCGACGGTCTGAACAAGACGCCCGCTCGACCAGGTTACGCCCCCCGCGTAGACCATGGTCGAGCGGGTTCTTTTTGGCCGTTCCGGAGCGTAACTTTGGTTATCCTCTTGTGATACCTGTCGTTGGCTTCGCGCGCTTGCCCGGCGGAGCATTCCGCCGCTGCGCCGGAAGACGATACGTTGCGCGGCGGGACGCAAACGCCTGAACAGCGCGCAGTTCAAGACGGTAACGGGTTCAAAGGGCCCCCGGCCCTTTGCCGCCGGAGGCCCTGAACAAACCAAACAAACCACATTGCACACAGAAACTCGCGCAGCCCGTTGCCCGCGGCCCATTGCAGTCTTGGCCCGAGCGCCTATTATACGCGGGCCCCTGGCGACACTGGCGCCACACCCGGTCGCGAATTCTGCGACCCGAATATTACGGATGACACGTGCACCAGCCCATCGACATTGAAGCCCTTTGTGCACAGCGCGGCCTGCGCATCACCGATCAGCGCCGGGTCATCGCCCAGGTCCTGTCGGAAAGCGACGATCATCCCGATGTCGAAAAGCTGCACGAACGCGCCGTTGCGCGCGATCCGCGCATTTCGATCGCCACCGTCTATCGCACCGTGCGCCTGTTCGAAGAGGCCGGCATTCTCGATCGCCACGATTTCGGCGATGGCCGCTCGCGCTACGAAGCCACGCCCGAGGCGCATCACGACCACCTGATCGATGTCGAAAGCGGCCGCGTGATCGAATTCGTCGACCCCGAGCTCGAAGCCCTGCAGCGCCTGATCGCCGAACGCCTCGGCTATCGCCTCGTCGATCACCGCATGGAACTGTACGGCGTAAAACTCGGCCGTGACGCCTAACACACCCAAACGCCCGACCGGCCCCGAACGCGACACCCCCCTCCCCTGGCAGGGTTGGGTCCGTCTGGGGCTGCGCGCGATCGGGCTGGTGCTCGGCCTCGCAATATGCGTCCCGCTGCACTACGCCTATCGCACCGTCCATTACGGATCGCCGTTCCCCAAACTGTTCCTGCGCCTCGCCTGCCGGCTGTGCGGTGCGCGCCTGCGCGTGCATGGCGTGCCATTGCGGCGCGATGTGTTCTTCATCTCCAACCATCTGTCCTGGCTCGATATTCCTGCGCTCGGCGGCGCCAGCGGCACCGCCTTCGTCGCCAAAGCGGAACTGTCCTCCGCGCCGATCGTCGGCTGGCTCGCGCGGATCAACCGCACCGTGTTCGTCAGCCGCGAAGACCGCATGGGCGTAGCCGACCAGATCAACCGGTTGCGCGAGGCACTCGCCGACAACTGGTCGATCACGGTTTTCCCCGAAGGCACGACAACCGACGGCAAATCGCTGCTGCCGTTCAAGACATCGATGCTCCGCGTGCTCGAGCCGCCGCCACCCGGGGTCATGGTCCAGCCGGTCGTCCTCGATTATGGCGACGAAATCGGCGAATGGATCGGCTGGATCGGCACCGAATCCGGCGTCAGCAATGCCAAGCGCATCCTGGGCCGGCGCGGCTCGTTCCGGCTCGAAGTGTTTTACCTCGAACCCTTCGACCCGCGCGATTTCCCCGGCCGCAAGGCGATCGCGGCCGAAGCGCGCGCGCGCATCCTGCCTGCTTTGGAGGCTCGGTTGGGCCAGCCGGTTCGGCCGTTTGCGCAGATGGTTGGCGCGGTGCGGTATAGTCCGCCTGGTGACGCTGGCTGAAGTTAGGGCCTCCGGCGGGCAAGGGTTAACACCCTTGCATCCCGTTACCGTCTTGCACTGCGCGCCGTCTATGCGTTTGCGGCGGGACGCCAACGCCAGGGCAGCGCGCAGTTCAAGACGGTAACGGGATGCAAGGGCAATGGCCCTTGCCCGCCGGAGGCACCTCAAGCGCACAACACCCCTTTGCGCATCCCCACAATCAGGCGTAAGGGCAGCGCCATGACCGCCCGCTATCCCCACACGATTCCGCAGCCCAAAACCTTTCACGTCAAAAGCTTTGGCTGTCAGATGAATGTCTATGACGGCGAGCGCATGGCCGAATTGCTGGCTGCCGAAGGCATGACCGCGGTGGGCGAGCGCGAAGCAGCGGACCTGGTCGTGCTCAACACTTGCCACATCCGCGAAAAGGCGACCGAAAAAGTCTATTCGGACATCGGCCGCCTGCGCCGCGACGATGGCACGAACCCGCTGATCGCGGTTGCCGGCTGCGTCGCGCAGGCCGAGGGTGCGGAAATCATGCAGCGCGCGCCGCAAGTGCGCGTGGTTGTCGGCCCGCAGGCCTATCACCGCCTGCCCGCAATGGTCACGGCGGCCGCGCTCGGTAGCCGCGAAACCGAAACCGACATGCCCGCCGAGGCCAAATTCGCCGCGCTGCCCAAACGGCGCGTGTCGACGCCATCGGCGTTCCTGACCATTCAGGAGGGCTGCGACAAATTCTGCACGTATTGCGTCGTGCCCTATACGCGCGGCGCCGAAATCGCGCGGCCTTATGCCGACCTGATCGACGAGGCGCTGGCGCTGGTCGATGGCGGCGCGCGCGAAATCACGCTGCTGGGCCAGAACGTCAATGCCTGGGCCGGCCAGAATGCCGTGGGCCAGTCGATCGGCCTGGCGGGCCTGGCCGCAGAGCTGGCGAAAATTCCCGCGCTGGCGCGCATCCGCTATACCACCAGCCATCCTGCGGACATGGACGATGCGTTGATCGATGCGCACGCCGACAATCCGAAATTGATGCCGTTCCTGCATTTGCCCGTGCAATCGGGCAATGACCGCGTGTTGCGCGCGATGAACCGCAGCCACAGCGCCGAAAGCTATCTGAAAATCATCGAACGCGTGCGCGCGGGCCGGCCGGATATCGCGGTATCGGGCGATTTCATCGTCGGGTTTCCCGGCGAGACCGAGGCCGAATTTGCCGACACTTTGGCGCTGATCGATGCGGTCGGCTATGCCCAGGCGTATAGCTTCAAATACTCGCCGCGCCCCGGCACACCGGCGGCGACGATGGATGGGCAGATTGCCGGCGAAGTGATGGATGAGCGGCTGCAGCGCTTGCAGGCGCATCTCGACCGCGACCAGATGGCGTTCAACCAGGCGTCGATCGGTCGGCGTTGTGTGGTGTTGATCGAACGGCGCGGGCGCCAGCCGGGGCAATGGCTGGGCAAATCACCCTGGTTGCAATCGGTGCATTGCACCGATGACCTGGCGATTGGCGACCTGGTCGAAGTGGACCTCGTTGATGCAGGTCCGAAGTCGCTGACCGGGCGCCGCCCGGTCTGAAAACAATGACCGGGCGGCGCATCTAGCACGACCGCCCGGCCATCGAGACATCAGATCAATGATGCATCATGTGATGACGGTGATGCACGATCACCACATGATGGGGATGCCAGGGGCGTGCGCTTGCAATGGCGGGGGCCAGGGCGAGCGTAACGGCCACAACGGTCATGGCTTTGATAAGGGTTGAGCGCATCAGAACGATCCTCCGATTGGTACGTCGCACCGCTTCGGCGCAACGGGCGGGACAATGGCATGTCCTGAATCATTGTCCACGGTCCATCGAGTCGTGATCACTTAATCTTTGTCGCAGGCGCGCGACACGCATGTCGCACCGTTCAAGTCGACCGCCTTTTCCAGGCAGCCGCCACCCTTTTTCCGAACCGCGCGTGCCCTTTTTCAAACAGGCTGTGCAAATAACGCCGGTTTGCCCAAAATTCGTGTCCGCCTGTCTTGCGCCTGTCGCATCGAGGCATAATCTTGGGACCAGCCGCAACCCGGTACGCAAACCAGAACGAGGGAGACGCCCCCTAGGGGAATATGGCCCGTAAATTCCACCGCGCCACCACAGAGGCGCATCGCACGTCATCCAACGGTTCCAGTGGCGGCTTCAACGAGCCATCCAGCCACTATGGCGCAGCACACGACGGAGCGCACCGCAGCGATCCGCATCGACGCGCCCGGATCGAAGTGGAATTCGATGAACAGACCGTGCTCGGCGCGCTGTTCGGCCAGTTCGATACCCATCTCGTCCAGATCGAAAACCGCCTCGGCGTGTTTATATCGGCGCGCGGCAATCGCGCGCTGATCGAAGGGCCCGACGATGCCGTGGCGCGCGCCCGCGAAGTGTTGCGCGCGATGCATCAGCGGGTGCTGTCGGGCCAGGAGCTCGATGCCGGCGCGGTCGACAGCCTGATCATCATGTCGAACGAGCCCACGCTCGAAGGGATCATCACCGGCGAACCGATGGAAAATCCGCCGATCCTGATCCGCACCCGGCGCAAGACGATCGCGCCCCGGTCGAAAACCCAGATCGAATACATGCGCGCGCTGATCCGCGATGACATGATCTTTGCCCTGGGCCCGGCAGGCACGGGCAAGACCTATCTCGCCGTCGCCCAGGCCGTCGCGCAATTGATGAGCGGTTCGGTGCAGCGCCTGATCCTGTCGCGCCCCGCGGTCGAGGCGGGCGAACGCCTCGGGTTCCTGCCCGGCGACCTGAAGGAAAAGGTCGATCCGTACCTGCGCCCGCTTTACGACGCGCTGTATGACTGCATGCCGCCCGAACAGGTCGAGCGGCGCATGGCGTCGGGCGAAATCGAAGTCGCGCCGATCGCGTTCATGCGCGGCCGGACCCTGGCCGATGCCTTCGTCATCCTCGACGAAGCGCAGAACACCACGCCCGCGCAGATGAAGATGTTCCTCACCCGCTTTGGCCAGAACAGCCGCATGGTGATCTGCGGCGATCCGCGCCAGGTCGATCTGCCCGGCGGCACCGCCGCCAGCGGCCTTGCCGATGCCGTGCGCCGGCTGGAAGGCGTCGAGGGCATCGGCACGGTGCGCTTCACCGTCAGCGATGTCGTGCGTCATCCGATCGTCGGCCGCGTCGTCGAGGCCTATGAAGGGGAGGACGCGCTGCCGTGACGGCGTCCCCCCTCAAGCAATCGCCCACCATAGACATCGATATCGATCCGATCTGGACAGAAACCATCGACTGGGAAGCGCTCGCCGCGGCCGCCACGCTGGCGGCCGCGACGGTCGCGCCGGAGCTGGCGCATGACACGATGCTGGTCAGCCTGGTCATGGCCGACGATGACGAAGTGCAGGCGCTGAACAAGCAATGGCGCGCAAAGGACAAGCCGACCAACGTGCTGTCGTTTCCGATGCTGTCGCGCGACGAAGTCCTGCGCGCTTCGGCGCGGCCCGATGCGCCCGCGATGCTGGGTGACATGATCCTGGCGCATGGCGTCTGCACGCGCGAAGCCGCTGAAAAAGGCGTCGCGGTGACGTCTCACGCCAGCCACCTGATCGTCCACGGACTGCTCCATCTCGCCGGGTACGACCACGAACTGGGCGATACCGAAGCCGAAGAAATGGAGGCCCTGGAACGGAAGGCCCTTGCGTTATTGGGCATCGACGACCCATACGCAGAAATTGGCGATTAGCGGAGAACAGTACAGTGCCCGAGGGCAACGGGTCCGGCGGCGAAAGCCGTACGGGCGAAAGCGACAGTAGTACCGCACTCTGGCGCAAGGTCAGGTCGCTGTTCCGCGGGCCGGACCACGATCAGTCGCTGCGCGCGCAGATCGAGGAAGCGATCGAGGAGCACGAGGGCGAAGCCCGCGATGCCGACGAAACCAGCGGCGACCTGTTGCCGCTGGAACGCCAGATGATGCGCAACCTGCTGCATTTCAGCGAACACGATGCCGACGATGTCGCAATCCCGCGCGGCGAAATCGTCGCGGTGCCCGCGGTCGCCAGCTTTGCCGAGCTGGTCGCCGCGTTCGCCGACCATGGCCACAGCCGCCTGCCGATCTATCGCGAATCGCTCGATGAAGTGGTCGGCATGGTCCACATCAAGGACGTGTTTCCGATCGTCGCGCAGATGGCGCTGTCGGGCACCCCCGCGCCCGCCGACTGGTCCAGCCTGATGCGCCAGCCGCTGTTCGTGCCGCAGGCACGCGGCGCGCTCGACGTGCTGGGCGATATGCGATCCAGCCGCATGCACCTGGCGATCGTCATCGACGAATATTCGGGCACCGACGGGATCATCACGATCGAGGACCTGGTCGAGGAAATCGTCGGCGAAATCGAAGACGAGCACGACGACGCGCCGATCGACCTGCTGCGCCAGATCGACGAATGCACCTGGGACGCCGATGCCCGCGCCGAACTCGTCGATGTGGGTAAAAGGGTGGATCCCCGCCTTGCCATCGTCGACGAGGATGTGGATACGCTCGGCGGCCTGGCGGTCGTGCTGGCTGGCGAGGTTCCGCAAGTCGGCAGGATCATCGACCACGACAGCGGCTGGCGGATCGAAGTGACCGACGGCGATGATCGCCGATTGAGCCGACTACGGTTGCATGCGCCCACGGTGTTTGTTCCCGATGCTGAAGAGTAATGAGGAATAGAGCCCGATGATCCGCCGCCTGCCACCCCTGCGCTCGCTCGAGGCGTTCATTCGCGTCGTGCGCGCAGGGTCTGCAAAAACCGCGGCCGCCGAACTCGCGCTCAGCCCCTCGGCCCTGTCACGCCGCCTCGGTTCGCTCGAGGAATTCGTCAGCAAGCCCCTGTTCGAACGCAAGCACCAGGCGCTGAAACTGACCGAGGAAGGCCAGTCGCTCTACGATGCAGTCGCGCCGCTGATCGATGAAATGGCCGACCGCATCGATCGCCTGATCGACACCGGCAAGATCATGCGCCTGCGCCTCGGCGTGCTGCCGCTGTTCGGCAGCCAGCGCCTGTTTCCGCGCCTGGCCGAACTGCGCCGGCTGCACCCCCAATTGCACATCGACATCGACAGCGGCCACTCGGCCGAAACCAAGCTCGGCGATACGATCGACGCCGCGATCATCCTATCCGAAGGCCCCGATGCCTCGATCCACGCCGTCCGCCTCGATCACAACCGCGTCTACGCAATCGCCAACCGTGAACTCGCCGCGCAACTGGGCCCCCGCCCCGATCTCGCCACCCTGTCGAAACAGACCTTCCTGATACACGACGACCTGCCGATGAGCTTCGAAGCCTGGAAACGCACACTCCACTTCGAAAACCTCGAACCGGCCGCCGTCGATCACTATAACTCAGGCCAGCTGATCCTCGAAGCCGCAGCCCAAGGCCTGGGCATCGCGATCATGCACGACGACCATTTCACACGCAGCCACGATTCGCGACTAGCGCGCATCTACGATGTCGAAGTCGACAGCCCGTATAGCTACTGGTTCGTGTGCCGCCCCCGCGCGCTGCAATCGCGGCCGGTGCGGTTGTTTCATGACTGGATGATCAAGGCCGGGCTTTAAAGGCCTCCGGCGGGCAAGGGCTATTGCCCTTGCATCCCGTTACCGTCCGCGTTGATCTGTTTGTTCGGCGATGCATCCCGCCGCTGCGTCGGAAGACATTAACACCGCTACGCGGGGGCGCGCAAACGCGTGGGCAACGCGCAGTTCAAGACGGATAACGGGTTCAAAGGGCCCCCGGCCCTTTGCCGCCGGAGGCCCTTGAATTACCGCAGGTTCCCGGACGCGATCAACCGCGCCAGTTCCTCGGGCAAGGCCATCTCGGCATGCGGCCCCGGCGCTGGTTCCGCAGCGCCGAGCGTAGTCACCATCGGCAGGACTCCCGCCCACACCGGAAAATCGGCTTCGTCGGCATCGCCTGGCGGGGCGGCGCGTTCCTTGACGCTTGCTTCTTCGATATCCATCCAGATCACCGTGGACGCTTTCAACTCCTGCGCGCTCATCGGGCGCAGGGTTTCCCAGCGGCCGGGGAACAGGTCATCGACCATGTGGCGCAGGGCCGCGGCGATTTCTTCGGGATCGGTCAGGCTTTGTGCGCGGCCGAACACCATCGCGGAGCGGTAATTGACCGAGTGGTTGAATGCGGAGCGCGCCAGCACGTAGCCGTCCATCAGGCTGACGGTCAGGCAGGCGCGCTGGCCGTTTACTTTGCGCAGGAACCGGCTGGCGGACGATCCGTGCCAGTATACGCGGTTGCCATCGCGCCAGTGGATTGTCGGGGTTACGTAGGGTTCGCCGTCGATCACATAACCAACGTGGCACATCGGCGCGGCGTCGAGCACGGCATGGGCGGCGCTGTGCTTGTGGCTGCCACGTTCGTGCAGCCGGCGGATGCGGCTGCGTTCGGTCACGGGATAGTCGGTCATGTTACAGCCCCAGGTCACTCAGCCCGGGATGATCGTCGGGCCTGCGACCTTGTGGCCAATGAAACAGGCGGTCGGCTGGTGCAATCGGTGCATCGTTGATGCTGGCAATGCGCCGCGCCATCAGGCCGCGCGCATCGAATTCCCAGTTTTCGTTGCCATAGGACCGAAACCAGTCGCCGTTTGCGTCATGCCATTCATAGGCAAAACGCACCGCGATCCGGTTTTCGTGATAGCTCCACAGCTCCTTGATCAGCCGGTATTCGAGCTCGCGATCCCATTTGCGCGTCAGGAATGCGGCAATCGCCTCGCGCCCGGTCAGAAACTCGGCGCGATTGCGCCAATAGCTGTCGGGCGTATAGGCCAGCGCCACCCGCGCTGGATCGCGCCCGTTCCACGCGTCCTCCGCCATGCGCACTTTGCGCGCGGCATCGTCAGCCAGCAGAAACGGCGGCAATGGGGGACGTTCGGGTTCGATAAAAACCTCCATATCCTCCCCGTTTCCGGGGAGGATTGAGAATTACGCCGAAACGATTGTCGCTTTGTTGATCAGGCCAGGCTTCGCTGGCGGTTCACCCTTGGGCAGCGCGTCGATGTGTTCCATGCCCGATTCCACTTCGCCCCAGGCCGTGTACTGCCGGTCGAGGAAGCGCGCGTCGTCGAAACAGATGAAGAACTGGCTGTTCGCCGAGTTCGGAGCCTGCGTCCGCGCCATCGAGCACACGCCGCGCACATGCGGCACGTCGTTGAATTCCGCCTTCAGGTCGGGCTTTTTCGAACCGCCCATGCCGGTGCCATCGGGGCAGCCGCCCTGCGCCATGAAGCCGGGGATCACGCGGTGAAACTTCACCCCGTCGTAAAAGCCTTCGCCGGCCAGTTCCTTGATCCGCTCGACGTGCCCGGGCGCTTTGTCACCGAGCAATTTGATCACGACGTCGCCCGTGTCGAGCGAAAGCACCAATTTATCTTCGGCCATGTGTTGTCTCGTCCTTTGCAAAGATGCGGGTGGATATAGGGCGTTTGTTCGCGATGTCGACCTTTGGCCACCTTCCCTTTCGACCTCGCGCTTCCTAGATACGACCAATGCCGCTCAACATGACCAAAGTCGCCTATGGCGCGCAGTCGCTAGATGAAGTCCACGGCTGGTTTGCGCCACGCGGCCCCGAATCGCGCCTGACCACCCGCAACCTGCCGCGCCGCCACGCCGAAATGATCGGCGGATCGCTGTACTGGATCCTGAAACACCAACTCGTCGCGCGCTCGGAAATCATCGCCTTCGGCAAAACCGAAGACGGCCGCACCGAAATCACGATCTCCAGCAAACTGATCGACGTCCACCCCCGCCCGCGCCGCGCGCACCAGGGCTGGCGGTATCTCGAGGAAGCAGACGTGCCTGCGGACCTCGCTGCCGGCGAAACCGCTGACGTCATGCCGGCGAACCTGGCGGGCGAACTGGCGAAATTGGGGCTGGTTTAAGAGCCTCCGGCTGGCAAGAACTTGGCGCAATGAGCGCGAACCTAAAGAATATCGTCATCCCGGACTTGATCCGGGATCCCGCTTCTTCTCTCGCCGTCACCTTGAATTGAGAGCTCTGAACAGAAAACAGCGGGATCCCGGATCAAGTCCGGGACGACGTGCAAATGCTATGTTCGCGCGTACGGGCTAACCGTCTTGCTCCGTGTGCTGGTCAGGCCGTAATCCCGCGCGCCACCACGCGGCGCAGCGCATCGACATAAACGTCGGGATCCTGCGCACCGGGGATCATGTATTCGCCGTTGACGATCATCGCCGGCACCCCCGTGATGTTCCAGTCACGCGCCTGGTTTTCGCCCGCAGTCACGATTGCGTCAAGCTCGTCATCGTCCAGCGCCGCCGCAGCTTGCGCGCGATCGATGCCGACCGAGGCAGCGATTTCGATCAGCACAGCCGGGTCCGACACATTCCGCCGCGCCTGAAAATGCGCGTCGAACAGCGCGTGTTTCAACCGCCCCTGCACCCCAGGCCCATGATCGCGCAGCGCCATGACCAGCAATTTGTGCGCCAGGCGCGTGTTCCACATCATCGCCGACGGCGGATCGCCCTCACCCGAATACGCAAATGCATACCCCGCCTTTGCGCCCACCGCATGCAATTGCGCGCGGCCCGCCAAAGCCTGTTCGGTGTTGCGACCATATTTGCGCATGATATGCCCCGTCTGCTCTTCGCCTTCGGGCGGCATATCGGGATTGAGCTCGAACGGGTGCCAGCGGATCGTCGCGGCAATCTCGCCATCCAGCCGCGCAAGCGCGGTGTCCAACTGGCGCGAGCCGATCACGCACCACGGACACATGACATCCGACCAGATGTCGATCGTGACGGGGGCCGCACTCATTGGTTCAGCCACCAGCGCAGCAGATGGTGCGCAACCGCAAACGGCGGCGGCGCGACGAACGCCGCGTCCTCATCACCGCGCATCGCCGCAACCACCTGTTCGCGGGTAAACCAGCGCGCGTCATCGAGTTCGGTCGTGTCGATCGTGATCGCATCGTTATCGGCAAAGGCATGGCACGCGATCATCAGCGACGACGGAAACGGCCACGGCTGGCTGGCGACATAGCGCACATCGCGCACGACCACGCCGGCCTCTTCGGAAATCTCGCGCGCCACTGCTTCCTCGACGGTTTCGCCCGGCTCGACAAACCCGGCCAGCGCCGAATAGCGGCGCGGCGGAAAGCGCGGCTGGCGCCCGAGCAGCAGTCGGCCGTCGTGTTCGACGGTCATGATCGTAACCGGATCGGTGCGCGGAAAATGCTTCGCCTTGCACGCAGGATTGGTGCAATCGCGCTGCCATCCGCCTTTGGCCAATGTGGTGCCATGGCCGCACCGCGCGCAAAACCCGTGCCGCGCGTGCCAGTCGACCAGCGCCTTGGCCGCGCCATAGACCGCGAGATCGGGCGGGCTGAGCATGCCCATGACTTGCCACAGCCGCGGATCGGGCGGCGCGGTATTGCCCACGCCCACCAATTTGGGATCGACTGCGACGAACGCCGCGCGGCCATCGGGGTCGAGCCCCAGAAACACCAGGTCCGCCGCCGGGTCCGCATCGGCCAGCGTGCCCCATTCGAGCCCGCCATCGGGCGCGATCATCGGCGCCAGGCCATCGAGCCGCAGCAGCCGCGCGCGCCAGTTGGTCAGCGCGGCGAGCTTGGCCGGATCGGACCGCACCGCATCGGCGCGATCGATCACCGATCCGGAGAAAGCTATCGTGTCACCAGTCATGCGGCCATCTTTTCGTGTCGGAGGTCGGCGCGGATCGCGACCGGAAATTCCTCGCCGATCGGCAGTGCGCCCGACGGCATGTATTGCACCCACAGCCCGGCGCGAAGCCCCGCGCGATAGCTGACGAAGCCCACCGTGCCCGCCGCGCCCGACCAGCCGAATGTGCCCGCATCGCTGCCGATGCCGACGCGCCCGCCCGCGCCAAACCCCGATGGCCGGCCAAACACATTGGCCCCCACCAGCGCCGGCGGCAACAAGTCGCTGGTGCCCAGCCGCACCGCATGTTCGCTCATCACGCGGGTCGTGCCCAACATGCCATAGCCGAGCAGCATCTGCAGGAACCGGTCGTAATCGCGCGGGCTCGTCACCAGCCCGGCCCCGCCGAACGGATAGGCCGGCGGATCGAGATAGACCGAAGTCGCGGCCGGATCGATCGGCGACAACTTGTGATCGGAAATGCCATAATTGGTGGTCAGCCGCGCCGCATTGGCCGGCGCGACCATGAACCCCGAACTGGTCATACCGCAGGGTCCGAAAATGCGTTCAGCCACGACCTGGTCGAACGGCTTGCCCGTAACCACCTCGATCACCCGGCCGAGCAGGTCGAGCGACACCGAATACGACCACATCGTGCCCGGCTCATAGACCAGCGGCATCTCCGCCAGCCCATCGGCAAACGCCGCCAGGCTGGGCAATTTGCGCGCGACGGTCAGCCCGGGGATCGGCTTGCGGCCAACCTGGGCCGGGACCAGGCCCGCGGCTTCATAGGCGTCCTTGATCGGGCCCTTCTGGATGATCGAATAGCCCAGCCCCGATGTGTGCGTCAGCAGATGGCGGATCGTGATCGGCGTCTTGGCCGGGCGCACGTCGGTCAGCGATCCATCGGGCGTGACCTGCACCTGCATTTTGGCGAATTTCGGCAGGATGTCGGACAGCGGTTGATCGAGCCCCAACTTGCCCTCGTCGATCAGCATCATCGCAACCATGCCGGTGATCGGCTTGGTCATCGAATAGGCGCGGTACAGGCTGTCGATATCGGCGGGGCGCGGATCGCCGAGCGTCTGCACGCCGCGCATGATCGCGGTCTGGCTATCGCCGATGCCCAGCAACGCGACGACGCCGGGCAATTTGCCGCTGTCGACATAGCTGGCCGCGAGCGCGGCAACATGGGGATACATCAGCGCGGGATCGGGAGCGGCAAAAGCCATGCGCGGCAACAGGCCAACGCCGCCAGCCATCAGTGCCGACCCGAGAAATCCGCGCCGCGAAACAGCGGGTTGCATACCAGTCACGACCATATCTCTCCCAATGCTTCTATCGGCCAGCAATTGCGATCCGTGCCGCCTTGGCAAACACCGTCGGCAATCCGGCATCTTCGATCTTGTCGATCGGCCAGAATTCTCCGCCATCGGCTCGGGGCATTAGGTGCCCCATTTCGCCGTGGTCGCAAAGCATCAATTGCAAATCGAGATCGAAATGCGTGAAGCCATGGCGCGCCACGCCCGCCACCCGCCAGACCCCCGCAAACGGCGGCACGCCATCGCCATCCCCCCGCGCATTCCACCCGTCATCGGGCAAGGCGCGCATCCCGCCGAGCATGCCTTTGTCCGCCCGGCGCACCAGCCAGACTTTGCCATTGCGCTCGATCCACCATGCATGGCCAACCCGCCGCGGCTTGACCTTCTTGGGCGCCTTGACCGGCAAACTCGCCGCGATCCCCTCTGCCTCTGCCCGGCACCCCCCGCGCAACGGGCAGATCATGCAGCGCGGATTGCGCGCGGTGCAAACCGTCGCGCCCAAGTCCATCATCGCCTGCGCAAAATCCCCCGCACGCGCATCGGGCGTGATCGTATCCGCACTGGCCCGGATCGCCGGGCGCGACCCCGGCAGCGGATCGGCAATCGCAAACAGCCGCGCGACCACACGCTCGACATTGGCATCGACCACCACCGCCCGCCGCCCAAACGCAATCGCCGCCACCGCTGCCGCCGTATAAGCGCCCAGCCCGGGAAGCGCGCGCAACCCCTCTTCGGTATCGGGAAACGCGCCGATCGCCGCAACCGCACGGGCACACGCGATCAGATTGCGCGCCCGGCTATAATACCCCAGCCCCGCCCACGCCGCCATCACATCGGCCTCATCCGCAGCGGCCAGCGCAGCGACATCGGGCCACCGCTCGACAAACCGCGCAAAATAAGGCTGCACCGCCGCAACCGTCGTCTGCTGCAACATCACCTCGGACAGCCACACGCGATAAGCGTCCGGCGCAGCCGTACCCGGCGGACTGCGCCACGGCAGACGCCGCGCATGGCGATCATACCACGCCAGCAAATCAAAGGCTGTCGATCGATTAGTGAGAGCGCTGGCCTGCATCACGCGCCTATGGCATGGGATGGCGCGTGATGGAACGTGATCCAAAGGGTTCGAAAACCGAAAAGGCAGCGAAGGCAGCGCCAAAAGCAGCGCCGCGCCAGCCGGAACGCGCGCGCGGCGGCGAAGCGCGCATGATCGGCGACCTGATGCCCGCGATCGGTCGCACCGCCTTCCGCCGCTTCGGCTTTGTCCAATCAAGCGTCGTCACCCGCTGGCCCGAAATCATCGGCGCCGCCCATGCCCGCAATTGCGCGCCCGAATCGATCCGTTTCCCCGTCGGCGAAAAATCCGAAGGCACGCTGCACCTCGTCGTCAGCCCCGGCCACGCCCCGATCATCCAGCACGTCATCCCCGAAATCATCGACCGCGTGAACCGCTTCTTCGGCTACCGCGCAGTCGCCAATGTGCGCATGCGGCAAGGCGCCGTTCAGGTTCCCGCAACCAAAGTGGCCAAACAGGCGCCTCCGTCACTCAAGCCGGGACCGATTGAGCTGGGCGAAAGCCTGCGCGATGTCGGCGACCCCGAATTGCGCACGGTGCTGGAATCGCTTGCGCGCAGCCTTGACCGGATGAGCGGCAAACAGGGATAATCGTTAGGATGACAATGATCTTGAAGCGTCTGGTTGTCGCGGCCCTCGCCGCATGTGGCGCTCTCGCCGCCGTCCCCGCGCTGGCCGCGCCCCCCGCGGCGCATACCGCCACCCATGCCGCGTCGCATGCCGTCAACTGGAACACGTTCGTCACGCGCACCCCGAACGACAGCTATATCCTCGGCAACCCCGCCGCGCCGCTCAAACTCGCCGCATACATCAGCTATACCTGCCCGCATTGCGCCGAATTCGAAGGCCTCGCCATGGCGCCGCTGGGCATCGGCATGATCGGACCAGGCAAAGGCAGCTACGAAGTTCGTCCCTTCCTGCGCAACGAAGTCGATGTCGTCGCCGCACTGCTCGCCGAATGCGGCCCACCGTCCAAATTCTTCGGCAACACCCAGCTCCTGCTCGCAACCCAGACCCAATGGATGGCCGCGACCAGCACACTGACCGACGCGCAGAAAGCGCGCTGGGAAAGCCCCGATTTCGGCACCAGAATGCGCGCAATCGCCTCCGACCTCGGGCTCTATGCCATCATGGACCGCCGCGGCTATGGCCGGGCCGACCTCGATCGCTGCCTGACCAACAAGGCCCTCGCCGACCGCCTGGCCGTCGAAACCAAAAACGCCGTCGACAAGGATTTCGTCCAGGGCACACCCACGTTCCTGATCGACGGCGTTGCCCTTGCCGGAACCTATACCTGGGAAGCGCTGAAGCCGCAGCTCGACGCGCGCCTCAAATAAACCACTTACCGAAAGCCGGAACCAGCCCCATGAAATCGCTCCGCTCACCCGTAGCCGCCGCCCTGATGCTCGCCACCCTGCCGCTCGCCTTCGGCCTGGCATCCTGCGGCAAAAAGACCGACGCCGCCGCCGTGTCCGACACCGCGCTGCCCAAAGTCGCAGCCCCCGCCGGCAAGCAATGGTCCGACGTCGTGACCAAAACCGCCGACGACGGATACCTGATGGGCAACCCCGACGCCCCGCTGAAACTGATCGAATACGGCGCCCTGTCCTGCTCGCACTGCGCCGCATTCGGCGCCGAAGGCTTCCCCCACCTGCGCGATGACTACGTCAACTCCGGCCGCGTCAGCTACGAACTCCGCTACTTCATGCTCAACCCCCTCGACGTCCCCGCCGTGCTCCTCGCAACCTGCGGCAACACCCCCGAAACCGTCATCCCCATGTCCGAACAATTCTGGGCCTGGCAGCCCACCATGTTCGACAACCTGAAAGCCGCCGGCCAAAACGCCATGGCCGGCGTCCAGGCCATGCCCGCCAGCAAACGCCCCGCCGCCATCGCCCGCATCACCGGCATGACCGACTTCTTCGCCCAACACGGCATCGCCACCGACCAGGGCGCAACCTGCCTCGCCGACATCGGCAAGGCGACCGCCCTGGCGAACGCGACCGACAAAGCGTCGAAGGATTTCAACGTCCAGGGCACGCCGGCGTTTATCCTGAACGGGCGTAATGTGGATGTGTCGTCTTGGGATCTGCTGGAGCCGATCTTGCAGAAAGCTGGCGCTCGGTAAGGTTTGAAGGGCCTCCGGCGGCCTAGGGCCATTGCCCTAGGAACCCGTTACCGTCTTGCTTCGCGCGCTGAGGCCGCCGTTGCGTCCCGCCGCGCAGCGGCTTTATAACTGCCGCTATGCGGCGGGACGCAACGGCACGAGCGACATACAGTTCAAGACGGTAACGGGATGCAAGGGCAATGGCCCTTGCCCGCCGGAGGCCCTTTCGCGCCTTCTCCTTGACGTCCTGACTGCAAACACATGATAGCGGATCTCCAACGCGAGGTCCGCGCCGCGATCGCCTTAAGTTGGCGCCTATGGGAGGGGGCACGTGCAGTTCAAACGCTTGCGACTCTCCGGCTTCAAGAGCTTTGTCGAGCCGGCGGATTTGCGCATCGAGCCTGGGTTGACGGGTGTCGTTGGGCCCAATGGGTGTGGCAAATCCAATCTGCTTGAGGCGATCCGGTGGGTCATGGGCGAGAATTCGGCCAAGGCGATGCGTGGTGGCGGGATGGATGATGTCATCTTTGCCGGGACTGCGCGAAGGCCTGCGCGTGAATTTGCCGAGGTTACGCTTAGTGCGCTTGTCGATGGCGCGGATGGGGGTGACGCTGAGCTGGATGTTACGCGGCGGATCGAGCGTGGGGCGGGAAGTGTTTATCGGCTGAACGGGCGGGATGTGCGGGCGCGGGATGTTGCGCTGGTGTTTGCCGATGCGGCGACTGGGGCGCACAGTCCGGCGCTGGTTAGCCAGGGGCGGATTGCGGCGGTTATTGCGGCGAAGCCGGCCGAGCGGCGGGTGATGCTGGAGGATGCGGCCGGGATTGCGGGGCTGCATGTGCGGCGGCGTGAGGCTGAGACGCGGCTGCGGGCGACCGAAAGCAATCTGGGGCGGCTTGACGACCTGGTTGCGGGGCTTGAGGCGCGGATTGGTGGGTTGCGGCGGCAGGCGCGCGCGGCCGAGCGGTATATTGCGCTGTCCGAGCGGATCCGTGTTGCCGAGGGGTCGCTGGTGTTTGCGCGGTGGCGCGATGCTGCGGCTGCTGCGAGTGCTGCGAAGGCTGCGCTGGCGCAGGCGGAGGCGGCTGAGGCTGCTGCTCGTGAAAAAGCGCAGGTTGCGCAGGCGACGCAGCATGCGACTGCGGCGACGCTGGCGCAGTCGCGCGAGACGGTGTTCGAGCGGCGGCAGGATATGGCGGCGCATACGCAGCGGATGGCGGGGCTGGCGCTGCAATTGCAGACTGCGCGGGATCGGTTGGCCGACATTGATCGCCAGATCGCGCGGATCGCCGGCGAGCGCGATCAGGCCGATCGTGTGTCGCGCGATGCGGCGGAGGCGCAAGCCCGGCTGACCGGCGATCTGGCCAGTGCTGACGCCGCGCTGAAAGACGAAGAGGAAGCGCGTCCTGCTGCGCGGTCGGCGCGCGACCGCGCCGAAATCGACAGCCGGAATGCCGAACTTGCGCTGGCTGCTGCGACGGCTGCGCACGCCGGGATCGAGGCCGACTGGCGCGTGGCTGAGGCTGCGCTGACGGCGGCGCAGCAGCGCTTGGCGCGGATCGATTCGGACGGTGCGCGGATCACTGCGCAAGTCGATGCGCTGGCGCGCGAGGCAGATCCGGCGCGCCGGGTCGCCGATGCCGAGGCCGCGCGCGACGCGGCTTCGGCCGCGCTGGTCGATGCCCGCGAGGGGCGCGCCGCTTTGACCGCGCGGCGCGAATCGCTGACCGAATTACGCGATGGCGCGGCGCAGACTTTGGCAGCCGCGCGCGCCGACTTGATCGGGGTTGAACGCGAAGCCGATGCGCTGACCCGGGACAAAGCCGCGCGCGACAAGGCGGCCGCGCATAAAGGCCCCACCGCGCTGTCGGCGACGCGGATCGCGCCGGGCTACGAACGCGCGCTCGCTGCGGTGCTCGGCCGCGATGCGCAGGCCGCGACGGGCCCTGTGCCCGCGGGATTCGACGGACGCCAGTGGACCGGAGCGACACCGCCTGTGTCGTTGGGCGATTCGCTGGCCCATCATGTGACCGCCGCGCCGCCCGAACTGGCCGCGCGCCTGGCGCTGGTGCGCGTGGTCGATGAAGATAGCGGGCAACCGCTTGCGCCGGGCGAATGGCTGGTCACGCGCGCCGGACGCCTCCGCCGCTGGGACGGGTTTGTCGCGGTAGGCGAAGGCGCGGCATCGGCGGCTTTGCTCGAAGCCGAAAACCGCCTGGCCGAATTGCAGGCGCTGCTGCCGCCACGCCGCGCCGTATTGGCGACAGCGACAAGCGCCGACGCCGCCGCGCGCAGCGATCTCGCCCAGGTGCAGACCGATCTGGCCGCGACCGAACGCACACTGGCGAGTAGCGCCGATGCCGAACGCGCCGCCTTGCGCGCGCTCGATGCGGCACAGGCCGCGCAGGCGCTGCGCACCGGCCGCGCCGACGAACTCGCCCGCGCGCGCGCCGATTGCGACCAGCAGCGCGGCCTGGCGTTGTCCGAAGTTGCCGTTGCGAAAGACCGGCGCACAACGCTGCCCGATCCCGCCGCCGGGCGCGTGGCGCTCGACGCGGCGCAAGCGCAGCACCAGGCCTTGCGCGTACTGCTGCAAACCACCAGCGCCGCGCTTGCCAGTGCCGATCAGGCGATCGCGGTCGGGCGCGAGCGGTTGGCGGCGATGAAAAACGACATCCGCAACTGGCAATCGCGCGCCAGCGACGCGACACGGCGCCTGACCGAGATGGCCGCACGCGCCGAGGAACTGGCATCCGAACGCGCGATCCATGCGGTAAAGCCCGATCTGTTTGAGGCCGAAATCGCTGCGGGCACAGCGTTGCAAGACCGGCTGGGCAATGACCTGCTCGATGCCGAAGTCGCGCAGGCCGAGGCCGAAACCGCCAGCCGCACTGCCGATACGGTCTTGGCCCAGGCGACCGAAACGCTGGCCAGCGCGCGCGAAACCCGCGCCGGGCATGCCGCGCGGGCGCAGAACGAAGACCAGCGCCGAATCGAAATGGCGGCGATTTCGGGCGAGCGGTTTCAATGCCCACCGCCGCTCCTGCCCTCGCGGATCGGGTTTATCGAGGCCGACATCGGCACGGCGAGCGCAGTCAGCGCCGAGCATGACCGGCTGGTCGCCGAGCGCGAACGGCTGGGTCCGGTCAATCTGGTCGCCGCCGACGACCTCGCCACCGCCGAAGCCGAACACGGTGCGACGATCCACGACCGTGCCGAACTGATCGAGGCGGTCGGCCGGCTGCGCGGATCGATCGGCGCACTCAATCGCGAAGGCCGCGAACGGCTGCGCGCCGCTTTCGAAGCTGTCGATGGGCATTTCCGCCGGCTGTTCGCCCGGCTGTTCGCCGGCGGCGAAGCGCACCTGGCATTTATCGACAGCGATGATCCGCTGGAGGCGGGCCTCGAAATCTTTGCCCAGCCGCCGGGCAAGCGCCTGCAATCGCTGACCTTGCTCTCCGGCGGCGAGCAGGCGCTGACCGCGGTTGCGCTGATCTTTGCGCTGTTTCTGACCAATCCTGCGCCGATCTGCGTGCTCGACGAAGTCGATGCGCCGCTCGATGACGCCAATGTCGAAAGGTTCTGCGACATGCTCGATGCGATGGTTGGCGAAACCCGCACGCGCTACCTGATCGTGACGCACAACGCCGTGACGATGAGCCGAATGCACCGCCTGTTTGGCGTGACCATGGTCGAGCCGGGCGTATCGCGGCTGGTCAGCGTCGATCTGGGCGGCGCCGAACGGTTGTTGGCGCTTTCGTGATGCTGAGCGCCGACGAGCTCACTGCGTATTGTGCGCGCATCGCCCTGGACCAGCCGCTGGCTCCCGACATCGAGACATTGCACGCAATCCATGCCGCGCATTGCGCCGCGATCACGTTCGAAAACCTCGATGTGCAGATGGGCCTTGCGCCCTCGCTCGATCCGGCGGCGATATTTGCCAAGCTCGTCACGCGCCGGCGCGGCGGCTGGTGCTATGAAACGAACGGCCTGCTGGCGCGTGCGCTCGGCACAATCGGGTTCGATGTCACGCGGATTTGCGCCGGCGTCGTGCGCGAAGACCTGGGCCGGGTATTGATGGGATCGCATCTCGCGCTTCTGGTCACGCTCGACGAACCATGGGTGGTCGATGTCGGGTTCGGCAGTTGGATCGGCGCGCCAGTCCCGCTAAAACCGGGCAAGATGGCGCTGAAACCCTGGCCGGTCACGGTCGAACAGCGCCCGGACGGGATCTGGCACCTGAGCGCCGAATTGCGCAATCGCACGATGGCCTACATATTTGGCGATGGCCCGGGCGACGAAGCGCTGTTGACGCAGATGTGCTCCTGGCAAACGCGCGATAGCGATTCGATCTTCGTCCAGAACCTTATCGCGCAGCGCCGCATCGGCGATACCGACCTGAGCCTGCGCGGGCGCGTGCTGCTGGTCACCGATGCGACGGGCCGGACCGAGCGCCTGCTGACCGATGCCGACGATCTGGTGACGACATTGCACGAAGGCTTCGGCCTCGATGTCCCCGCCGCCGCGCAGTTATGGCCCGCAGTCGTCGCCCGCCACGCCGCGCTGTTCCCCGATCAGGACATGCCCACGACGTAACACGCCGCCGCCATCAGCAACCCGGCAAAGCGATTCGACCGAAACCGCGCCAGCACGCCATCGCCATCATCCGGCCGCACAGTCAGCGCCTGCCAACCCAGGTGCACCGCCACCGGCAGCAGCGCCAGCAAAGCCAGTGGATCGGGTCGCACCAGCCAAACCGCGCCCGCCCACGCTAGAACCGTCAGCGCGTACAACCCAATCACGCCGGCGCGGACATGCCGCCCAAACGACAGCGCGGACGAACCGACACCGATCGCCATGTCATCCTCGCGGTCCTGGCACGCGTAAATCGTGTCATAGCCCATGCACCAGGCCCAGCATCCCAGATACAGCAGGCCCAGTGGCGCCAGGTGCTCGAACCCGCTCGCCTGAACCCAGCCAGTCGGCGCCCCCCAGGTAAACACCAGCCCCAGCCACGCCTGCGGCCAGCCGGTAATCCGTTTCATGAACGGATAGGCCGCCACCAGCAGCAGACTAGTCAGCGCAACGAGCTGCGCCTCCCAGCGCAATTGCAACAACACCAGCAGTCCGACCGCCAGCAACACCGCGATCCACGCCCAGGCCGCGCGCTTCGTCACCGCGCCACTGGCAATCGGCCGCGAAGCCGTGCGCGCCACGCGCGCATCGATATCGACATCTACGATATCGTTATAAACGCACCCCGCCGCGCGCATCGCGATCGACCCAAGCAGCATCCAAGCAACCATCGCCCAAGGCATCCGCGCGCCCGCCAGAAACAGCCCCCACGCACACGGCCAGAACAACAGCCACCAGCCAATCGGCCGATCGAACCGCGCCAGCATCGCATAATAGCGCCACGGCAAAGGCAGCAGCGCGACGAGCCCTTTGTGCTGGCTGTCGGGAACGATGGTGGTTGCGTCTGTCATGACGCGCAGTCCTGCTCTGCACTGCGTCGCAGAGCAAGTCTGCATGATGCGCAAATTTCACCCCTCGTCGTCCCGGACTTGATCCGGGACCCAGCTTTTCTTTGCGCGCGTGGTTTGAATGGTGAGCGCCGAGAAGAAAGGCAGCGGGACCCCGGATCAAGTCTGGGGCGACGATAGTGTTATGTTAGAGCCTATGCGACTTGATCGAAAACGACGAACTCGCCCATGTTGCCCTACCGCGTCAGGCGCTCTAACCCCACCCGATGACCGACCCCCTACCCGCCACCCCCGCCTGGCCGCCCAAATCCGCCCCGCGCCTGTTCGTCCCGGGCCCGCTGGCCATCGACGCCACGGTCGCAATCGACGGCCCGCAAGCACACTACCTGACACGGGTGATGCGCATCGCCCCCGGCGACTGCGTAATCCTGTGCGATGATCAAACCGGCGAATGGGCAGCCGAAGCGACCGACGTCGACAAACGCGGCCTCGCACTGCGCTGCGCCACACATCTGCGCACCCGCGAGGCAGTGCCCGATTTCTGGCTATGCCCGGCGCTGCTGAAAAAAGACCGCTTCGATCTCGTGCTCGAAAAAGCCTGCGAACTCGGCGTGGCAGAAATTCGTCCAATACTCACCCGCCGCTGCGTCGCAGACAAGATCAACCCCGATCGCGTACGCACCACGCTGATAGAGGCAGCCGAACAATGCGCCCGCACCGCGCTGCCAGTCTGCGAGGCGCCAGTTACGCTGACCGCGCTGCTGGCAAATTGGCCAACAAACCGCACACTCTATTTCGCCGACGAAACCGGCGGCGCCCCTGCGGCCGCAAGTTTCAACCGCCCCGGCCCCGCCGGATTGCTGGTCGGCCCCGAAGGCGGCTTCGACCCCGCCGAACGCGATGCAATCCGCGCGCATCCCGCCGCCGTGGCGATCACCCTGGGCCCGCGCATCCTCCGCGGCGAAACTGCCGCCATAGCGGCATGCGCATTATGGATGGGTATTGCGGGCGACTGGGCCCCCAACCAACAATAAGTTGTAGCGCGAAACCCATTCCATCTTTAACGGATGCGCGCATGAGCACGCGGCAAGAATCCGACACCAACGAACCCATGATCGAGAGCCGCGAGGCCTTGATCGCACCGATGCAAAAGGGTGAAAAACCCGCAGCGGCATGGAGGATCGGCACCGAACACGAAAAATTCGTCTATCGCAAAGCGGACCACCGCGCCCCTTCGTACGAAGAACCGGGCGGCATTCGCGATCTGCTCGACGGATTGACCGAATTCGGCTGGAAACCGGTGATCGAGGGCGGCAATGTCATCGCGCTGACCGGCGTCGATGGCGCGGTCAGCCTGGAACCGGCCGGACAGCTCGAATTGTCGGGCGCCCCGCTCGAAAACCTCCACCAGACTTGCGCCGAAACCGGGCGTCACCTGGCCCAGGCCAAAGCGGTCGGCGACAAGCTCGGCCTTGGCTATCTCGGCCTCGGCCTGTGGCCCGACAAGACCCGCGCCGAACTGCCGATCATGCCCAAGGGCCGCTATGGGATCATGCTGCGCCATATGCCGCGCGTCGGCACCATGGGCCTCGACATGATGCTGCGCACCTGCACGATCCAGGTCAATCTCGACTACGCGAGCGAGGCCGACATGGTGCAGAAATTCCGCGTCAGCCTGGCCCTGCAGCCGCTCGCGACCGCGCTTTTCGCCAATTCGCCGTTCCTGGAAGGCAAGCCCAACGGGTTCCTGTCCTACCGCAGCCATATCTGGTCCGACACCGATCCGGCGCGCACCGGCATGTTGCCGTTCGTGTTCGAAGACGGCTTCGGCTACGAACGCTACGTCGACTACATGCTCGATGTGCCGATGTACTTCGTCTATCGCGACGGCAAATACATCGACGCGGCCGGGCAATCGTTCCGCGATTTCCTCGATGGCAAATTGCCCGCGCTGCCCGGCGAAAAGCCGCGCCAGTCGGATTGGGTCGATCACATGTCGACCGCATTTCCCGAAGTGCGCCTGAAATCGTTCCTGGAAATGCGCGGCGCCGACGGCGGCCCGTGGAACCGGATCTGCGCCCTGCCCGCATTCTGGGTCGGCCTGCTGTATGATCAGGGCGCGCTCGACGCGGCCTGGGCGCTGGTCAAGGACTGGGACATCGAAGGCCGCGAACGCCTCCGCGCCGAAGTGCCCAGGCTCGGCCTCGATGCGCCGCTGCCCGGCGGCGGCAAATTGCGCGACATCGCCGGCGTTGTACTCGATATCGCACGCAGCGGGCTGGCTGCACGCGGCCGCCTGAACGAAGCCGGCGACAACGAAACCGGCTACCTGGGCACGCTCGACGAAGTCGTCGCACGCGGCAAGACGTCTGCGGAGCGCCTGCTGGACCTCTACAACGGCAAATGGGCCGGCGACCTCAGCCACGTCTACGACGATTCGAGCTTCTGATGATTCTCGTCGCCGGAACCTTCCGCATGCCGCCCGAAAACGTCGCGATCGCACTGGGCATGATGAAGCGCGTGATCGAAGCCACCCGCGCCGAAGACGGCTGCGTCGCCTACGCCTACGCCCAAGACCTGCTCGACCCTGGCCTGATCCACGTCGCCGAAACCTGGCGCGACAAAGCCGCAATCGACGCCCACGCCAAATCCGCGCACATGCAAGCCTGGATCACCGAACGCGCCGTGCTGAACCTGACGGAACGCAATATCCGCATTTATGAAACCGACGAGGGCGTGGCGATTTAAGCGGCGTCATTGGGATAATTACCAGATCCCGCTCATCCTGAGCCCGTCGAAGGATGCGCGCAATATCAGCCCAAAGCGCCAGCAACCTCACCCAAATCAACTGTCGCGCGCATCCTTCGACGGGCTCATACCAAGTTGCAGTGATGCGAACCTGTTCGGTTTGTTCAGGGCCTCCGGCGGCCTAGGGCCATTGCCCTAGGAACCCGCTACCGTCTTGAACTGTGCGCTGTTCAGGCATTTGCGTCCCGCCGCGCAGCGGCAAAATCGTCTTCCGACGCTGCGGCAGGATACTCCGCCGAGCGAACGCGCCAACACGGACGGTAACGGGATGCAAGGGCCCTTGGCCCTTGCCCGCCGGAGGCACCTCGATTTAAGTCGGGATCATCGAAATTGGTGTCAGGATGAGCGGGCTTGAGTTTGCGCGCAATTGAATTGCCCTATCGAGGCAGCGGCTTGTCATCGACAAGTCTATCACTCAGTGATATAGATGCTTCATGAGGGTGTTCAAAGGCAAGCATTTCAGCCGTTGGGCAGCCGGAGAGACAATCAGCGACGCGGATCTTTGCCGAGCTGCTCTGGACGCTTTTGCGGGACACTACGATGCCGATCTAGGCGGCTATCTGTTCAAGCAGCGGATTGCGCGGCAGGCTGGCGGGAAATCGGGCGGATACAGAACGATATTGGGTTTCAGGAAGTCGGATTCAGAGCGGATTTTCTATCTCTACGGCTTTCCCAAAAATGCTCGGCCCAACATTACGTCGCGAGAGAAAAGCGCCCTCAGCGCGAACGCGTCAGCTTTGGTCACGACCGATGACCGGCAGATCGAAGCGCTGAAGGCGATGGGTACGATTGTAGAACTGGAGTGCGGATGATGAGCGACATTCTCGATATGGCCCACGACATGGCGAAGGACCTCCATGCGACAGGCGCCATGGATGCCATTACGATGCGGATGATGGACGAGCTTTGCCTACCCGAAAAGCGCACCTTTTCGGCGGACGACATTCGGCGGATCCGTAGCAAGACCCGCATGAGCCAGCCGATATTCGCCGTCATGATCGGCGTCGGTGCCAGCACGGTCGCGCAATGGGAACAGGGCAACAAGACACCGAGCGGTTCGTCCGCGCGGTTGCTGGACGTTATCGACCGCAAGGGCATCGAGGCCATAGCGTAACCCGCTGACCTAACTGCGCAAATTCTGCCGCCGCCCCACCAACCACCTGCCCATCCGCGCCAAAGGCGCAGTAACCGGCCCATACGCGGTCATCCACGCATGATACGCGCGGTATTTCTCATCCGCCGCCAGCAAGTGCGCTTCCTCGGTACGCGCACGCCAGTAATAGACCGCGCTAACCAATCCCAAAGTCACCGTGTTGCGCAATGCATCGACCGGCGAATGCGTGGTCGCCAGGAATGGCATCGTAAACAACCACCAGAACGTGTTTTTCGACAAATACGCGGGGTGGCGCGTCCAGGCATAAGGCCCGTTGGTCAGAATGCCGCGATACGTCAGGTTTGAAAAACGCAGGCCGAACGCCACTGTCGCCCAGGCATAGATCGCGGTCAGCACAACCAGCAGGACCGCCCAGATCCACAACAGCACCGGATAATCCGCCAGCCAGAACGACCATTCCGCGGTGTTCTGATGGTAATCGAGCACCGAGCCGTTGCCCATTTCGATAAACGGCGGATAGCAGATCAGCGCCGCGACCCAAGCTGCGAGCAGCGGATTGGCGCTGCGGATCTGCGCATCGAGCGGCTTCATCGTCAGCAGATAGCCGACCATTGCGATCTGCACGTCGAGCATGAACATGAATTCGGTGCTGATCGTGCCGATCGACACTGGATTGGCCGCGATGTGGACGAAATCGGCGCGGACTTCGTCCATGAAGCCCAAAGTCACGATCGACAGCATGAACGCGATGAAGAAACCTTTGACCGCCCACGCGCGCAAATGGTCGCGCACCTCGCCCCGGTCCCACGGTTCGCGGCCGATCAGCATTGCGCCGAAATGCCACGCGCCATCGCGCGGATTGATCAGCACCCGGTCGAGCCACAGCACATAGGGCACCGCGCCGACAAACAGCACCGGCGCCGCATCGCGCATCAGGTCCATCGCAAACAGATAATTGCCGCGCCAGTACCAGCGCCCCACGCAATAGATAAACCCGATAAGTGCCCAGGTCGCCCACAGCCCCGCGATCTTCGTAATCGAGCCATCGATCACATCGCGCAACGGCCGCGGATTGGCCCAGTCGATGCCGGTCGATGGGCGCAGATGCACTTTGTCGACCAGGATCGAAACCAGGACCATCGGCAGCCCCGACGCAATCAGCGCCAGCAACGCCGCATAAGGCCCCGCCAGCGGCACATGCGGCCCGGGCAAAGCCAGCGCGTCGCCGATCACGCCCCAATTGCGGCAGACCATCAGCCACGCAATCAGACCCACCAGCCCCGACAGGCCAACCCAGCCCGACACATCGCTGAGGGGACGATCAGGCGATTCGGCGATGGTGGCGGTCGTCATGGTCATGGCCTGCGTCCTATAACCATCAGCCCCCAAGAATTGGTGAAGCCGTTCGGGATCTTATGGTAGCGTCAGAACGTTGCAGGGGGCAACAGGGGGCGATCGTTATGCGGGGCAATCGGATACTGGCGCTCGCCAGCGGGGCACTGCTGCTGGCCGGCGCTGCGACGCCGCCGCCAGCCTGGCTGTACCCGGCCAGAATCACCACCATCCCGCGCCCGGCCAAGCCACACACCCTGCCAGGATCGACGCTCGATCCAACCGAAGACCAACTCGGCACCATGACCGCTGTCGTCGACTGGTATCCCGGCGACCATCCCGCGCCACCAAATGCGGTGCTGCACGGATCGGGCGGTGCGAACGCCTGCGGATTTTGCCACATGGCGGGCGGTACGGGGCGCCCCGAAAACGCCAGCCTGGCCGGACTCGATCCGGACTATATCCGCCGTTCGGTGCAGGCCTATGCCGGCGGCACGCGCGAAAGCAGCGATCCGACGTTTCTCGCCAACCTGCTGATGCGCAAGACCGCAAAGGCCGCCAGCGACGCCGACGTCGACGCCGCTGCAGACTATTTTTCGCAACTGCCGCGCCACGCATTCGGCAAAGTCGTCGAAACCGCAACGATCCCCGCGCCGGTCGGCGATGCGATGGTCTATCGCCCCGATCCATCGGGCAAGCGCGAACCGCTGGGCGAAAGGCTGATCGAAATGCCCGACGATTTCGGCCGGTTCGAAGCGCGCGATCCGCGCGTGCGCGCCACCGCCTATGTGCCGCCTGGCGCCATCGCCCACGGTGCGCAGCTCGCCAGCGGCATGGCGCCGGGCGGACCGCCCGCATGCGCCACTTGCCATGGCTTCGATTACAACGGCACCAGCATCGCCCCGCCGCTGGCCGGCCGAGGCCCAACGTATCTCGCGCGTTCGCTGGTCAATTACCGCAGTGGCGCGCGCCATGCCGATGAGGCCACCGCGATGCGCGGGGTTACCGCGCACCTGACCGACGGCGATGTTATCGCGCTCGCCGCCTATATGGCATCACGCCCCATACCACGCGAAGCTCAGCGGTAGGCGGTAATCCGCCCGCTGTTGTCGAGCACATACAGCGTGTTGTTGGCCACCACCGGCGCCAGCGTAAAGCCGACGTCATGGTGGAAGACCTTGGTGATCTTGCCGTCTTCGGGCGAGACCGTTGCGATATCGCCTTCGGAACTGTTCAGCCACAGGTGGTTGCCCGCGAGCACCGGGCCGGTCCACAGAATCGGGCCCTTCTTCTTCTTTTCAACGTGATAGTGCGGCATCTGCGCCATCCAGCGGACTTTGCCGGTAGTCTTGGTGATGCAGAACACCTTGTCTTCGTCGGTCAGCGTAAAGATCCACTCGCCGGCGACCGATGGCGTGGAAATCCCCGCCATGTTCAATTCCCACACGCGCTGCCCGGTGACCAGTTCATAGGCGGCCATGCGCCCACCCTGGCCCAGCGCATAGACGCGGCCATTGTCGATGATCGGATCGGCGTCGATGTCGGTAATCGTCGAAACCGAAGTCTGGATCGACGTGCGCGCGAGCGCATCGGACCACAATTGCCGCCCATTTTCATAACGATAGGCAACCAGTTCGCCCGACGAATAGCCCGCCACGATCGTGCCCTGGCCAATCGCCGGCGCGGCCACGCCAAACACGCCGGTCTGCGCCAGCGAACCGGATTCGTTCCACTGCGTCACGCCGGTATCGGCGTTCAGCGCCGCGATCTGGTTATCCTGCGTCATCACGAACACCGAACCAAACCCGACCGAAGGCGATCCGCGCAACGGCCCCAATGGCTTGACCCGCCATTTGATCTTGCCCTTGTCCGCATCGATCGCGGCCACTTCGCCAAGCCCGGTGGTGACATACAGCGTGCCATCGTCGAACGACGCGCCGCCGCCAAACACCGCCGCGGTGTCGGCCGCCACGTCAAACGTCTGCGACCACAATTCCTTGCCCGTGTCGGCGTTGAACGCCCGCACGACGCCCAATGTGTCCATCACATACAGCTTGCCGCCACCGATCACCGGCGCCGCAGCCAGGCGGCGCAATTCCGACGAACCCGAAACCAGCGTCGTCCATAATTTGTGCGGGTGATCGGCCAGCGCGAGATGACCGTACGACTTCGAACCCGAACCGCCGCCCTGCGCCCAATCGGTGTTGACCTCTGGTGGGGGCAGCACGACTGCGACGCTCGCCAGGTTTTCATCGACTTTGGTACCGGCCTCGATCCGCGAAAGGATCGGCACGCGCGTGCCCACGGTCGGGGTCGATTTGACTTTGTGCTTGTGCCCGCTGCACGCGCCCAGCGTCAGTGCCAGCGCGGCCATCGCCGCAATTGCCAAAGCACTTGCAGCAGGCTTTTTGGTCGTGTCATGCGGCATACGCGTTCCTGAAATCATGATGTCGCGGGCTTATTCGGCGAGCGCGGGAGAGACGACAGTGACCGCATCGCCCGGGTCGACCCCGAGCTCCGTGGCAAGCTGGCTGGCGCGGCGGCGCAGCGATTCGGGCACGCTCGGATCTTTCGACATCTGCGCGAACAGTGCGCCGGCCTCGGGCTTGTGGCCCGCCTTGATCTCGGCAACGCCGACCAGTTCGCCCGCGCTGCCGAACCAGGGGTTGCCCGGCACAGCCAGCGGCTTCAGGCGGTCGATCACGGTCTGCGGCGGCACCTGGTCGAATCGGATCGCCATTTCGCGCACCGTCGCCAGATCGCGATACGGCTGCGGCGCCTTGGGATCGGCGGCGATTGCGGCAAAGATCTTCGCGGCGTCCTGCGGCTTTTTCTGGTCGAGCGCGATCCCGCCCTCGACCAGCCTGGCCGACGCGGCATAGCCCGGGCCGCCGTTTGCGGTCAGTTGATCGAGGCTCGCCCTGGCCGGATCATACCGTCCGGCCTCGACCTGATCGAGCGCGATCGCAAAGTTTTCGCCCTTGACCCCGGCCACGTGCGCAACGTGGTTGGTCCACAGCATCCACCCGGCCAGCGCAGCCAGCACGAGCACGATCACGCCGCCCACGATCATCCCGTAACGGCGCAGCAGATGCAGCGTGTTATCGGTGCGCAGCGCATCGTCGACTTCGCGCAGAAACACGTTTTCTTCCGCCGCGCGGCGTTCGGCATTGCGCTCGGTGGTGGTCACGGACTTCTTGGGGATCAGGGCCAAGGCAGAGGCTTTCGGATCGGGAACACATTTCAACAGATAAAACCGGTGATCGCGCGGTTTAGCGATACCCCGCGCCAATTCAACCACAACTTGCGGAATTGCGGCCAGTTGCGGGCATCACGGAAATTCTGCCAGCCCCAGCGCGCCACCATAGAGCGCGGCATAGCGCGCAGCCATCACCGTCTCGTCGAACTGCGCGATGGCGCGCGCCCGGTTGGCCGCGCCAATCCGCGCGCGCAAGGCCGGGTCGTTGGCCAGCGTGACCAGCGAAGCCGCCAGGGCCGCTTCATCGCCGACCGCCGTGATCAGCGCGGCATTTTCGGGCGCGACCATCTGCGCGACATCGCCGACCGCGGGGCTGGCCACCGCAAGGCCAGCGGCCATCGCCTCGATCACCGACAGCGGCGCCTGTTCGCTATCGGACGACAGCGCAAACAGATCGAACAGCCCGATTGCGGCCGCCGGATCGGCGACATGGCCGGGCAGATGGACGCGGTCCGCGCATCCTACCGCAATCGCCGCATCGACGATCGCGCCGCGCTCGGGCCCCTCGCCCAGGATAACCAGGTGCCAATCCGGGCTCATCGCGGCAAAGGCGCGGACCAGCCGGGGCAGGTTTTTCACGCCGCGCAGCCCCGCCAAAGTACCGAGCCATTTTTCGCCCGGGCGCTTGATCACGCGCGGCAACAGGTCGGGCCGCACTTTGGAACCGGCCACATAGCGCGCCGTGTCGATGCCGTTCTCGATCCGGTGCACCCGCCCGCGCGGCTGCGCCCAGGCGCCCAGCGCAATCGCCTCCAACTGGTGCGACGGCACGACCAGCGCCCGCGCGCGCGCCAGCGCAACGCGGCGATACCAGTTGCGCTGCCATTTCAGCCCGCCCGCTTCATCGGCGTTGAACCCGTCTTCGTGGTGGATCAGCGGCGCCAGGCCCTGGCTGGGGCCAAATATCGCATGCGCCATGACCGCATCCATCGCGCCCCAATTGTACGTCAGGATCAGGTCGAACCCGCGCATCGCCCGCGCCAGCACTTGCAGCCGCCGTATCCCGAACGGCCCGGCGAGCGCCGGAAACCCGAACGGATAGTGCACCGACAGGCCCGGCGCGATCAGCGACCGCGCGCCCATCGCCTCGGGCATGGCTGATACGATCGAATGGCTGGCGCCTTTGCCGAACCGGTTGATCAGCGCGACCGCGCGGCGCTCCTTGCCGCCGGCAGAAAACGTCGAATGCAGATGCAGGATATGCGGGCGTCGCTTTGACGCGCCACCGGTCACGCGACTTGCCCGAGCAGCCGCGCAATCGCGTCGCGCACCACGGGCTCGTCGAGCGTCGGCGCATGGCCGATGCCGGGCAAAGTCAGCAGTTCCAGCCCCTGATGCCGCGCCGCCATCGCCTCGGCGGTTTCGCGCGACAGAATGTCCGAAGCCCCGCCGCGCACCACCAGCACCGGCCGCCCGGCCAGCGCATCGAACAGCGGCCACAAATCGGGCGCCGGAGTGCTGCCATCATCGGCGGCAAACGGTTCGGCAATCGCCATGTCGTAATCGAACACCACGCAGCCCGCATCCTGCCGCATCATCCGCCGCGCCAGGCGCAACCAGTCGGCATGCGCAATACCCGGATAGACATCGGCCTGCGCCACGGCCAGCGCGCGCGCCGCCGCATCCCAATCGGCAAAGCTTGCCGGAACCCCTACATACCCCCGGATCCGCGCCAGCCCGGCGGGATCGATATCGGGGCCGATATCGTTGAGCACCGCGCCCGCGATGCGCGTGCCGGCGACACTGGCCAGCAACATCGTCAACAACCCGCCCAGCGACGTGCCGATCGCCACGAACCTGTCGACGCCCATGTCCGCCAGCATCAGCAGCGCATCGTCGAGGTACTGGACCGGCGTATATGTCGCCGAAACCGGGCTGTAAGCGCTGTGCCCGCGTCCGCGCAGGTCGGGGCAGATCACCCGCCGCGCCGGTGCGATCGCGGCGGCCAGGTCCTCGAAATCGCGCGAATTGCGAGTAAGCCCGGGCAGGCACACGACCGGGGTGCGCGCGGGATCGCCGGAATAGACGGTTGCCGAGAGCGTCAGCCCGTCGCGCGATTGCCAGGTGTGCGTGTCGGATGGTGCCATGATCTGATCGGGTTGCGGGTAAAGCGCCCGATTCGCAAGTCGTGAAGTGCTTGCGCATGCGTGGCCCCGCCCTACAAGGGCCTCCATGGAATACCCCGTCGCCCCCCAGACGCCGGTTCTGCCAGGAACCTACCTCCCCGATCCGCAGATCCTGCAACTGGCGCCCTGGCTTGGCGATCCCGTGCATGCGGCCGATTTTCCCGAAACGCGGTTGCGCTTTCGCAACGACCGCGCCGCTGCGGAGGTCGGCCTCGACAGCCTGAGCGACGAGCAGTGGATCGCGCATTTCGGCCGGTTTACCCCGCTGCCGGGCAATCTGCCGCAACCGCTGGCGCTGCGTTATCACGGCCACCAGTTCCAGGTGTACAATCCTGATCTTGGCGATGGCCGCGGGTTCCTGTTTGCGCAAATGCGCGATCACGCGGGCCGCCTGCTCGACCTGGGCACCAAAGGATCGGGCACGACCCCCTGGAGCCGCCAGGGCGATGGCCGCCTGACCCTGAAAGGCGCCGTCCGCGAAATTCTCGCGACCGAAATGCTCGAAGCGCTGGGCGTGAACACCAGCCGCACGTTCAGCGTGATCGAAACCGGCGAAAACCTGTATCGCGGCGACGAACCCTCACCCACACGATCGGCGGTCATGGTCCGGCTCAGCCACGGCCATATCCGCATCGGCACGTTCCAGCGCCTGCTCGCACTCGATTCCGCCGCCGAAATGCGCGAATTGGTCGACTATTGCCTGGCGCAATACCCCGGATCGGCCGGCCCCGAAGGCGCCAGCCCCGCCGCCCGCCTGCTCAACCAGGTCGTCGAACGCCTGGCCGATCTCGCCGCGCAGTGGATGGTCGCCGGGTTCGTCCACGGCGTGCTCAACACCGACAATATGAACATCTCGGGCGAAAGTTTCGACTACGGCCCGTGGCGCTGGCTGCCGCGCTGGGACCCGCAATTCACCGCCGCCTATTTCGATCACCAGAAATTGTACGCCTATGGCCGCCAGCCGCAGACCTTGCACTGGAACTGCGGACAGCTCGCGGTCGCGCTGCGCCTTGTCGAGGAAGCGCCGCCCCTGATCGCCGCACTCGAACGGTTCCCCGACCTGTACCGCGCCGCGATCGCGCGGCGCTGGTGCTGGCGCCTGGGCGTGACCCCGCGCGGGCTGGATAGCGACACCGCGCTGATCAGCGCGTGCGAAGCCGCGATGGTCGAAACCGGGCTGGGCCCCGACGCGTTTTTCTTCGCCCATCGCGGCGGGCGCGATGCCTCTGGCCCGCTTGCAGAAGCGCTCGCCGGCTACGAACCCGTCATCAGTGATCACCCCTATTGGTCCGACGCAGCCCCGGTAACCATGGTCATCGAGGATGTGGAGGCGATCTGGGCACCGATTGCCGAGAGCGATGACTGGTCCGCATTGGACGCAAAAATAGCAGCGATCCGGCGCATGGGTGACGCATATGCATCAGTTACAGGCAAAGCGCCGCAATTCAGCGCATCAAGCTGACCTTGCACCCCGCAGAAACTTGACCCGCCCGCGATCGCGGGCAGAGTGCGACTGAATGGATAAGGCAAGCGTGGCGACCGGCGAGATTATTTCCTGTGAACCGGCAACCGGCACGCAAATCTGGCGCGGCCCGGTGGGTGACGCAGGCGATGTGGTCGCGCGGGCGCGGCGCGCCTGGCCCGCGTGGGCCGCGCAGCCGCTGACCAAGCGCATCGAACTGATGCGCCGCTTTACCAACGAAGTCCGCCGCGAATACGAAAACCTGGCCAACCTGGTCGCGCGCGAAACCGGCCGCCCGCTGTGGGACGCGCGCAGCGAAGTCGACGATGTCCTGGCCCGCATCGAACTGTCGGTGCGCAGCTATTCCGAACGCACCGCGCAGCGCCGGCTCGACAGTGCCTTGCAGGGCAGCTCCGCGCTGCGCCACAAACCCCACGGCGTAATGGCCGTGATCACGCCGGCCAGCAGCCCCATCGCGGTCCCCGTCGCGCAGATCGTGCCCGCCCTGATCGCGGGCAATGTCGTCGTATTCAAACCGTCAGAACGCACGCCCGCCAGCGCCGAATTGCTGGTCCAGTGCTGGTATCGCGCGGGTGTCTCGGCGACAGTGCTGCAATTGCTGATCGGCGGCGCGGACCAGGGGCAGGAACTGGCCACGCACGAGGGCGTCGACGGCGTGCTGTTCACCGGCTCCGCGCATGTCGGCATCGCGATCAACCGCCGCCTGGCGGGCAATCCGGGCAAAGTCGTCGCGCTGGAAATGGGCGGCAACAATCCGATCGTGGTGTGGGACACGCCAAAGATCGTCGATGCGGCGGTGCTCGTCGTGCAATCGGCGTTTGCCGGCGCGGGGCAGCGCTGCACCGCGGCGCGGCGCCTGATCGTCAAGGCGTCGATGTATGACGCGCTGATCGATGAAGTGCGCACCTTGACCGATCGCCTGATCGTGGGCGCGCCGTTCGATGATCCCGCGCCGTTCATGGGCCCGGTCATCGACAACACCGCCGCCGACGGCCTGACCGAAAGCTTCGTCTACCTGCTGTCCAATGGCGGCCGCGCGATCAAGCACCTGGTCCGGCTCGACGACGCGCACCCATTCCTGTCACCCGCGATCATCGACGTGACCCGCATGACAGATCGCCCCGATGTCGAGCTGTTCGGCCCGCTGCTGCAAGTCGTGATGGTCGACGATTTCGACGCCGCGATCGCCGAGGCCAATGCCACCCGGTTCGGCCTGTGCGCATCGCTGGTCGGCGGCGCGCCGCAGGACTACAACCGCTTCTGGGCGCAAGTCCGCGCCGGCGTAATCAACTGGAACCGGCCAACGCACGCGCATTCCGCCGGCGCCCCGCTCGGCGGGATCGGCCTGTCGGGCAACCACCGCCCGGCCGCGTATTACACCGCGGACACTTGCGCGTACCCGGTCGCCTCTGCCGAACTGGACCAGCCGCGCGCGGGGTTGGGCGTGGGAATGAAAGACGCTTAATTCGGCGCGTGCGCCGCAACCGGCCCGGGCGGCACAATCGCCAGATTGCGCGCATTCTGCTGCGACAGATCCGGATCGACCAGCATCTGCGTCTCGAGCGCGGCGTTCATCACCGAATCGTGCGGCGCACCCGACGTCGGCGCCTCGGCAGCGCCGCATCCGGCCAGCGCCAGCAGGGCAATCAGGGGTGTCATACGCGCGATCATGCCGCCCTTGTCACACCGGCGCGTTAACACCACGTGTGCAAGGACGGCATGCCCCCGCGCCCAGCTCAAATATTACCAGCGACGATCATGCCCGTGAACATAGACGACATGGCCATAGCCGCGATCGACATAATGCACCGGGCGCCAGTCGGGCCGATAGCCTTCGTAGTATCCCGGCCCATAACCGGCGCCTTCGACTTCGACGGGGCGCCAGTCATGGCGATACCCTTCGCCATACCCGGGGCCATAGCCACGTTCGGCCCAGCCACGATCATTGTGCCAGTCGCGCCCCTCGTAAGGATGCGCAGATGCAGGAACCGCAGCAGCCACACCGGCCAGCGCCACAGCGCCGAGTACAATGCGGGCAACGAACGATTTCGAAGATTGTGCCATGACACTTTATCCTTTCGTTCGAGCGGCTCCACCCTTGGGGTCGTTCGATGGTTCATGTTTAAGGCAGGAAACCTGAACGAAATCCGAATGGACCTGTCAGGATCGCATTTCCCGTAAAACAAACTTGCCCGGCCACCACGCGGCCTGTCACAGCGCCACACATGACGCCCACAAACGATACCCACACTGCACGAAACGCCCTCATCGCCGGCCTGGTCGCCTATGTCCTGTGGGGTGTCTTTCCGCTGCTGTTCCATGCGCTGCGCGATGTGCCGCCGCTGGAACTGGTAAGCTGGCGCGTCGTGTGCACGCTGCCGGTGGCGCTGGTCCTGATCGCGGCCGGCCGCACCGGGCCCGACCTGCTCGCGACCTTGCGCAATGCCCCGCTGGTCGGCCGACTGGTAATCAGCGCCCTGCTCGTCGGCACCAATTGGACGCTGTATGTCAACGCCGTGGTCACCGGCCATGTCCTTGCCACGAGCCTGGGCTATTACATCAATCCGCTGCTCAACGTGTTGATCGGCACGGTGTTCCTGGGCGAACGGCTGCACTGGCGGCAATGGGCGGCGGTCGCGATCGCCGGCGCCGGAATCGGCCTGCTGCTGATGGGCGCGATCGAAATGCTTGGCACCGCGCTCGAACTAGCAACCAGCTTCGCGCTATACGGCCTGATGCGCAAGACCACCCCGGTCAAGGCGGTCACCGGCCTGACCATCGAAACGCTCGTGCTCGCGCTCCCCGCCCTGGCATGGGTCGTGATCACCGCCCGCGGCCCGCAAGGATCGAGCATGGCCCACGGCGGCTGGACCCCGCTACTGCTCGCCAGCACCGGCTTTGCCACCGCCATCCCGCTGGTCCTGTTCGCCGTCGCCGCGCGCAACCTGGCGCTGTCGACACTGGGCTTCATCCAGTTCGCGATGCCGACGATCGTGTTCCTGGTCGGCGTCTTCCTGCTGGGCGAACCGCTCGATCCAGTCCGGCTGGCATGCTTCGTCCTGATCTGGATCGCCGTCGCGCTGTTCACCTGGGATATCTGGCTGCGGTCGCGGCGGGTCAAATAACAAAGCTGAGCTGATCTGAGCTGGCTTGATCTGACCCAAACCCTTCCAGCCTTGCGTAACTCACCCACCCCCGCTCATCCTGAGCTTGTCGAAGGACGCGCGCCACGTGTGCCCCGGGGGGTATCCACCCCACCCAGATCAAATGTCGCGCGCGTCCTTCGACAAGCTCAGGATGAACGGGGGTGGAGGAATGGGGCGTGGTGAGGAATGGGGTTGAGTGGGCGGCTGGCTACTCCAGCAACCGCCAGCCAAGCGTTTCGCCAGCGTGAAACGGCACCACCGCTGTACCGTTGCAATCAATCACATCCGGCACAACAGTCGGTTCGCGCGCCAGCGTGACCAAGCCCGAATTGATAGGCAGCCGATAAAACGCCGGCCCGTTCAACGACGCAAACGCTTCGAATTTATCGAGCGCACCCTCATCGTCAAACACCGTAACATAGCTTTCCAACGCAAACGGCGCGTTGAAAATCCCCGCACACCCGCACGCCGCTTCCTTCAGATGCTGCGCATGCGGCGCTGTATCAGTCCCCAGGAACACCCGCGAAAACCCCGACGTCGCCAATTTGCGCAACGCCAACCGATGATGCTCCCGCTTCGCCACAGGCAGGCAATACGCATGCGGCCGAATCCCGCCGACAAGCATCGCATTGCGGTTGAGATGCAGATGCTGCGGCGTAATCGTCGCGGCCACATTGGGCCCGGCGCTTTCGACAAATGCCGCCGCCTCGGCCGTAGTAATATGTTCGAACACAACGCGCAAATCGGGCAGATCAGCAATCAACCGCTCCAGCGTACGCTCGATAAACACCGCCTCACGGTCAAAAATATCGACATGCGAATCGGTAACTTCGCCATGGATCAGCAAAGGCATGCCGATCTCCGCCATGCGTTCGAGCACCGGATAAATCCGCGCGATATCGGTAACGCCATGCGCCGACCCGGTCGTTGCATGCGCAGGATACAGCTTGGCCGCAACGAACACCCCCGCGCCAAACCCGCGCGACACTTCATCGGGGTCGGTATGATCGGTCAGGTAAAGCGTCATCAACGGCGTAAACGTCGTGTCGCTGCCGAGCGCCGCGATGATTCGCTCGCGATATGCGGCAACGCCGGCGCTATCGATCATCGGCGGATTGAGATTGGGCATCACGATCGCGCGCGCAAACTGGCGCGCGGTGTGCGGCGCGACGCCTTGCAACACGGCGCCGTCGCGCAAATGGACATGCCAGTCATCGGGGCGGCGAATGGTGATCGTATCGGTCATGGTCTTCCCCATACGCATTGGACACCCTATCTGTCACCCATGCCGAACACCGATCATGCCCCCCGCCTCACGTCCCGCGCCGTTTTGCGCGTTTCGCCCACCGAAGCTGGCGAGGATGTCGCGGGATTCCTGCAGGGCCTCGTCACCAACGATGTCGCGGGCCCTCTGCCGGTTTGGGCCGGGCTGCTGACCGCGCAAGGCAAGGCGCTGTTCGACTTCCTCGTCTGGCGTGACGGCGAATCACTGCTGATCGATTGCGACACCACCATCGCCGACGCCCTCGCCAAACGCCTGACACTGTACCGCCTGCGCCGCCGCATCGCGATCGCGCGCGACGATACGCTGGGCGTGTTTTGGCAAGCCACCGAGGCGCCGGGCGCCGTGCCCGACCCACGCCTGCCCGCGCTCGGATGGCGCTGGATCGCGCCGGTTTCCGACAGCGATTCGGCTGCCGATTCGGAATGGCTCGCCCACCGGCTGGCGCTTGGCGTCACCGAAGGCCAGGCAGAGCTCGGTAGCGACGCGACGCTTTGGCTCGAAACCAATGCCGCCGATCTCGCCGGGGTCAGCTTCACCAAAGGCTGCTACGTCGGCCAGGAAAACACCGCGCGGATGAACTGGCGGCAAAAGGTCAATCGGCGGCTGGTGGTCGTGCCGATCGCGCAGTCGCGCGCCGATCGCCAGCGTGTCGCCTACCCGGAGCTAGGGCTGGCCGTCGATCACTTGCGCGTGGACGATATCACCGATGCGCCCGCCTGGATGGAACTCGGCGCCGAAACCTGACACCGGCTGGCAATCGCCTCCAGCAACATGCTTTCGGCACGGTCGCGCGCGGCGGTGCGCGGCAATTCGAGCGCCAGGCTGAGCGGACCGCCCAGCAGCGCGTCGCCCAGCGCCATCAAGGTCAGCGCCAAAGTCGTGTCGCGGCGCTTCTCGCCGCCGAACTCATCGAGCTCGATCACCAGGTCGTGGATCGTTTCGACAATCGGATCGAGCGCATCGTTGTTGCCGGTGACCAGCATCCACGACGCCAGCGCGCCCGCGCCTTCGCGATCGAACGCATCGAATGTCAGGTCGACGACATCGCGCGGGCTCCCGATCCCCGACCGGCTGGCCAGCACCGCATCGCGGATTTTCGCGCAGATCATCGCGGTAAGATAACGCGCAAGATCGCCCTGCAACCCCGCCGCCGATCCGAAATGGTGCAGCAGATTGGCGTGCGTGCGCCCGATCATTGCCGCCACCGCTTTCAGCGTGACCGCCTGCGGCCCGGCCTCGATCAACAGCAGCCGCGCCGCTTCCAATGCGGCATCACGGCTCTCGGCCGGACTGAGGCGACGTCTGCTTGCCATAGCCTCCAGCCCTAGGCCGGTGCCGCCGCTATGGCAAGAAAGCGCCGGAATTAGCCCCTCAGGCCGCGCGCCCCAGTTCCGCCGGCTCCAGTTGCAGCGCAAGCTGCATCGGCCCTGTCGGCACAAACCCCAGGCGGGTCAGCAGCCGGCCCGTGGCTTCGCTGGCCGCGATCTGGCGGGCCACGATATGATCATGACCCAGCGCCCGCACGAGCCCCAGCGCGGCCTGCAGCGCTTCCCTGCCAAAACCCTGCCGGCGGCGTTCGGGCGCGACCCACAGGTGCAGCGCGGGCACGCCATTGCATTCGGCAAAGCCGACCGTGCCGATGACCTGCGCACCGCCCGGTTCGCCCGAGCGATCCGGAAGTGTAATCAGGCAACGCGGAAAGCGCGGCGGATGGGCATGGCCGATCCACGCCTGCGCGGTCAGCTCGTCATGGGTGAGTGCAATCAGCTCGTCCCGGTCTTCTGCCCAGGCTGGCCGCAAAAACAGCCGTTCGCTGCGAATGAACACGTGACTTCTCCTTCGACCGCCCCGCTATTCCCGATCCGGCAATCGCGCGGTTGATGCGCGCATAATCGCCGAAGGTGACAAGGCTATTGCGACTGGCGCACGTCCACATCCGTTTTGCGGCAAATCGCGCGGCAAAGCGGTCGCGGTGTGTGCGATCAATCGGGAAAACTCCTGAAATCGTAGAAGGTTGCAGCCGGAAAATACCGGATGCAAAATACTACAGAAGTCGGGAAATCTGCGAAAGGGAGACACGAAAAAAGGGAGACAGGCCGGGGCCCTCTCCCTTGATTCAGCCCTTGTCGCGTCGCGACAAAGGCAGGGCCATCCCGTCAGGATGGCCTCGGTACCATCCGATTATTCGGCGGCGGCCGCTTCCACGTCCACCGACACGTATTTACGGCCGAGCTTGCCGCCGTGGAACCGCACGCGGCCATGCGCGAGTGCGAACAGCGTGTGGTCCTTGCCCAGGCCGACATTCACGCCCGGATAGACGCGGGTGCCGCGCTGACGGATGATGATGTTGCCACCGACCACGTCCTGGCCGCCGAACTTTTTCACGCCAAGGCGTTTGGAATGCGAATCGCGACCGTTGCGCGACGAGCCGCCTGCTTTCTTATGTGCCATTGCTGGAAACTCCTCAGATCTGGCCGAATCAGGCGACGGAAACGATGCGCAGCAGCGTCAGGTACTGGCGATGCCCGTTTTTACGGCGATAGTTGTGGCGGCGGCGTTTCTTGAACACCACGACCTTTTCCGACTTCGCCTGCGCGATGATCTCGGCCGAAACCGTGATCCCGGCGGGATCGCTCAGCGCGCCGTCGACACCTGCGAGCAGGATGTCACTCAGGGTGATCGTTTCGCCGGCTTCACCTGCCAGCTTTTCGACGGCGATCTTGTCTCCGGCGGCGACCCGATACTGCTTGCCGCCCGTGCGCACGATTGCGAACATGGTTCCTGCTATCCGTTTCAATAATGCCTGACCCGCCGGGGCCACGATAATTTGCCACCCGAGGGTAGCGCCGAATCACGGACAGCGGGTAAATGCGAAGAACCCCGCGACATTGCGAAGCTCCTATAAAGAGGGGCGCCGATAATCGAATGCGCCACACCTGTCAACGATTCCCGAAATGCGCATCGCAATATCCTGCGATCACTGGAACTCGCCGATCACCATGCTATGACACGCCCATGTCCAAAGTACCAACGCATCTGTTGCCGGTTTCGATCCTCGCGCTTGCGCTTTCCCTGAGCGCATGCGGCAAAGGAAATTATCCCTCGCTGGCGCAACGCCCCGTAGAGCTCGGCTATACCACGCAGCCGCCCGCAGTGGCCGTCCCCGCCACCCCCGGCACGCCCGAGCCCGCGATCGTGCGCCAGGTCGAGGCCCTGCGCAGCGACGCCGACAAATCATCCGAAACCTTCACCCAGCGCGCCAACGAAGCCGAACACCTCGCCCGCGCCGCGCATGGCGCGGCACTCGGCAGCGAAGCCTGGTCCGCCACGACCGTCGCCATGGCCGCACTCGATTCGGCACGCAGCGACACCGCCCAGTCGCTGGGCGAACTCGACGCGCTGCAAACGAAAATGGCCGTAACCGCCGCCGACGGCACACCCGACGACAAGGCAACCTTCCAGGTCATCGCCAAGGCCGATGCCGCAGTCGGCGCGATGATGGACCAGGAAAACGCGCGGATCAGCGCGCTGCATGCTCTGACGGGGGATTGAGCTGCGGTCGAAGTCCCTCGGGGCTACGCGACTCCTGAAAATGTTATAAGATAAGTTCGCTCATCCTGAGCCCGTCGAAGGATGCGCGCTGCCCTTGGGGCTTGGTGCTTTTCGATGACGGGGCAAGCGTCGGCGCGTATCCTTCGACGGGCTCAGGATGAGCGGAAGTTGTCAGGCAACCATTGCTCGCGTGGGATTCAGCGCCAGCGCGCCCGATCGCTATGGTCCACATCGCGCGGTTCGATCCAGCGCCACCCTTGCGCGGTGCGTTCGCGTTTCCACAGCCATGATTCGCCCTTGAGGTGGTCCATCACGAAATCGGTCGCGGCAAACGCATCGCGGCGGTGGCGCGAAGCGGCGGCGACCAGCACGATCGGCGCATCGGGGCCCATTTCGCCGACCCGGTGCAACAACAACACGCCTTCGAGCCGCCAGCGCTCTGCAGCCGTCTGCGCCAGCGCGACAAACCCGGGCAAAGTCATCGGCTCGTAATGCCGGATTTCAAGCGCCTGGACGCCGTCATCCCCGCGCACTTTGCCCAGGAAACTGACCACGCCCCCGGCCGATGGCACTTGCGCGGTAAACGCGCCCAGCTCTGCGGCTGGATCGAACGGCGCGGTCAACAGCCGCACATCGACAATCATATCAGCCACCGCTTACCGGCGGCAGAAACGCCAGTTCGTCACCCGCACCCAGCACGATCGCGCCAGTCTGCGGCACCAAGCGCCCATTGAGCGCCAGGCGCACGCGTTCATCGAGCAGGATCACCGCCAGCTCGCGGTTCAGACCGGCCAGGATGTCCTCCAGCGGGCCGATGGGTACGGCAAGTTCGGCAGTGCCGGCCTGGTCTTCCAACCGGCCCAGGAACACCAGACGCGCGACCTGTTCCATTACCCGCCCGTCACCGACATATGCCGCGCCAGCGTCGGCGCAGCGCCCGGCGCGTTGATCGCAAAATCATGGCGTTCCTGCTTCTCGCCCATCGCGCGCGCGAATGCGGCATTCAGCATCGCATCGCGATCGTCGCTGCGCAGCGCCGCGCGCAGATCGACCTGGCCATCGCCGCCCAGGCACATGAACAACTGCCCGGTCGCGGTCATCCGCACGCGGTTGCAACCGGCGCAGAAATTGCCGGTCAGCGGCGTGATGAAGCCCAGCCGCCCGCCGGTCTCGGCGACATCGACATAGCGCGCCGGCCCGCCACTGCGCGCCGCCTGCGGCACCAGAGTCCAGCGCGATTCGAGATCGCGCCGCACCGCATTGAGCGGCAGGTAATGATCGAACCGGTCGCCATCGACTTCGCCCAGCGGCATCACTTCGATCAGGGTCAGCGTATGACCCTCGCCGTGCGCCCAGGCGACCATGTCGGCGATCTCGTGCTCGTTCACGCCCTTGAGCGCGACGGTGTTGATCTTGACCGCAAGCCCCGCCGCCTTCGCCGCAGCGATCCCGGCCAGCACATCGGGCAGCATGTCGCGCCGCGCCAATGTCGCAAACCGCGCGCGGTCGAGCGTATCGAGCGAGACATTGATCCGCCGCACGCCCGCATCGAACAGCGGCTCGGCAAATTCGGCCAGCCGCGTGCCATTGGTCGTCAGGCACAGCTCATCGAGATCGGTCCCGACATGGCGCCCAAGCGCGCGAACCAGGTCGATCATGTCACGCCGCACCAGCGGCTCGCCGCCCGTCAGCCGGATCTTGCGAACCCCACGCGCCATGAATTCGCGCGACGCCAGGTACATTTCATCGAGCGTCAGGATTTCGGCGCGCGGCAGAAACTGCATGCGCTCGGGCATGCAATAGCTGCACCGCAAATCGCAGCGATCGGTGACCGACAGGCGCAGATACGTGATCGAGCGCGCGAAACGGTCGATCAGAGGGGCCGGCGCAGGGGAAATGGGTGTGTTCACAATCCCAATATAGTCATCGAGCGAGATAAAGGAAGTCGCGCGCATACGCCTCAAGGTGCGCACCCCCGTCGACGAACACGGTTTGCCCGGTCGTGGCGCGCGCCTCGGCCAGGTTCAGCACCGCATCGGCAATGTCTTCGGGCCGCGACAACCGGTCGAGCGGCATCAGCGCCGCCAGCCGTTCCCACTGCCCGGCGTCGTAATCCTCGGTCGGCAAAGTCAGCCCCGGCGCCACCGCATTGACCCGCACCCGCGGCGCCAAAGCCCGCGCCATCGTCCGCACCGAAGCATGCAGCGCCTGTTTCGACAGCGTATAGCTGATCTGATCGGGCACCGGATTGTGCACCCGCTGGTCAACGATCTGCACCACCGAGCCCTGCCCGTCACACGCCGCCAGCGCGACCGCGAGCGCACGCGTGAGGATCAACGGCGCATGGCAATTGACGCGAAAATGCGCATCGAGCGACGCCGCATCGAACGTCAGCGCGCTATCGTCATGAAACAGCGACGCGCAATTGACGAGCAGCACGGGCGGACGCCCCGCCGCCGCAATCGCCGCCGGCATCAACGCCTCGACCGCCACCAGGTCGGCCAGATCGGTCGCCAGCGGAAACACCGCCGCGCCAAGCGCCTGCATCTGCCCGGTAAATTCCAGATCGAAACTTTTCTCGCTGTGCGCATGCAGCGCCAGATCGTATCCGGCCACGGCCAGGCGTTCGGCAATCGCGGCGCCGACCCGGCGCCAGCCCCCGGTGATCAGCGCGAGCGGGCGCTGGCCCGTCACCCTTTTCTGTGCCGCGTCAGGGTCATGCCGATGTCTTCGCCCGCCTCGCTGATCGCCAGCTTGACGATCTTGACGGTGACCGACGTCAGCCGTGCATCCTGCAGAAACAGCGTTTCGGCAATATGATCACCGATCGATTCGATCAGCGTGAAATGGACCCCCGCGGGCAATCCGCGCGTGGCGGCGAATTTCAGATCCATGTAATTCTTGCTGGCAGACAGCGGCGTATCGGGCGCGAAATGCGGCTCCGGCTCCAGCGCCACAATGATCGAAATGCGCAAAGGCTGCGGACGGCCGGTCTCTTCCGAGTAAACCCCGGTGAGAACGTCGGTCTCGATATTGGCGACTTCAAGGATCAAAGTATCGGGCAAGGCCCGCGCCTCTGGCACCGGGCGCTTGGTTTGTCCAGTTTCAGACCCGCGCAAAACCGCGATTTCGGCCATCATTACCTCCTCTAATCGCCCAGCATCATTCTTGGTGCGTCAATCATTCGTCCAGCGCGCGAAGATCGCGGTCGGCAAAACCCGGCCATCCTCACCCGTTTCGGCAATCGCCAGGTCGCCATGTTCGATCGTACCGGGCAAATGCCGCAGCGCCTCATCGAGCAGCCCCGCCAGCGCCAGCGACGACATCCGCACCGCATACACCGTCAGGAACAGAAACCGGCTATCCGCATCGAGCAGCCGCGCGCAATCGGTAACCAGCCCGGGCAAGCCCTCCTCGAGCCGCCACACTTCGCCCTCGGGCCCGCGCCCGAATTTCGGCGGATCGAGAATGATCCCGTCATAACGCTTCTGCCGCCGCACTTCGCGCGCGGTAAATTTCACCGCATCATCAACGATCCAGCGCACCGGCCGATCAGTCATGCCCGACAATTCGGCATTGGCCCGCGCCTGCGCCACCGATTTCTTCGACGCATCGACATGCGTAACCGGGCCATAGTCCGACAGCGCCAATGTGCCGACGCCCGTATACCCAAACAGGTTCAGCGTCGCCGCATCGTCGCGTCCGGCCAACCGCTCACCCATCCAGTCCCACACCGGCGCCATATCGGGAAAGAACCCCAGATGGCGAAACGGCGTACAACTCGCAGTAAATTTCACATCACCCCGCGCCAGCCGCCAACCCGCCGGCACCTGCTTGTCGAAATGCCAGCGCCCGCCGCCGTCTTCATCCGACCCCGGAATGAATTCGCCATCCGCCGCCCAATGCGCCTGGCGCGGCGACCAAAGTGCCTGCGGCTCCGGCCGGATAAACCGATGCGGCCCATACGATTCGAATTTACGCCCATGCCCCGAATCGAGCAGCGCAAAGTCGCCCCAGCCCTGCCCGACCATCAGTTGCGGCGATAGCGACAGCTTGGCCATCAGCCGACCCGATGCCGCGGCGTAGCCCGCGCCGTCACATAATCGCGAACCGCATCGTACGTGCCAGCCAACCGGTCATAGCGCTCTTCACGCCCCATCAGATCGGCAATCCGCGCCGGCAAAACCGGATGCACGCCAATCGCGCTCTCAACCGCATCGCCGAATTTCGCCGGATGCGCGGTAGCAAGCGTCACCACCGGCACATCGGCCGGAATGCCCGCAACCACACGCGCCGCATGCAACCCGATCGCCGTATGCGGATCAATCACCTCGCCACACGCCTCATAAGCCCAACGCTGCGCCGCAATCATCTCGCCCGGTTCCGCGCGCACGCTGGTAAACAATCCAGCCATCGCCTCACGCTGCGCATTGCTCAAATGCAGTGCCCTGGTCGCATCGAACGTCGCCATCTGCTGCGTAATCAGCGCCCCGTCACGCCCCGCCGCGTCAAACAACAGCCGCTCGAAATTCGACGACACCTGAATATCCATCGAAGGCGCCGCCGTAGGCGTAACCATGCCCGCCGAATAATCCCCGCTCGACAAAGCCCGGTGCAAAATATCGTTGATATTGGTCGCCACGATCAAACGCTCGATCGGCAACCCCATCTGCGCGGCAACATACCCCGCAAACACATCGCCAAAATTGCCCGTCGGCACCGCAAACGCAACCTTGCGCCCCGGCGCACCCAGTTGCAGCGCCGCCGCAAAATAATACACAACCTGCGCCATCAATCGCGCCCAGTTGATCGAATTGACCGCCGCAATCCCGAACTGCCCGGTAACCGCAGCGTCATTGAACATCCGCTTCACCGTCGCCTGCGCATCGTCAAAGCTGCCATCGATCGCAATGTTATAAACATTCGGCGCCAGCACACTCGTCATCTGCCGCCGCTGCACGTCGCTAACCCGCCCATGCGGATGAAGCATGAAAATATCGACCCGATCACTCCCCGCCACAGCATCGATCGCCGCCGACCCGGTATCGCCGGACGTGGCGCCAACAATCGTCAGATGATCCTCACGCCGCCCCAGAAACTCCTCGAACAACAGCCCCAGCAACTGCAGCGCCACATCCTTGAACGCCAGCGTCGGCCCATGAAACAGCTCAAGCAGCGAATGCCGCTCATCCAACTGCCGCAACGGCGTAACCGCCGCATGCGAAAACCGCCCATAAGCCTTCGCAGTCAGCTCCCCCAACCGCTCAGGCGTCAAACAATCACCGACAAACGGCTGCATCACCCGCTGCGCCAGCTCGGCATAAGACAACCCTGCCATCGCCGCGATCTCGTCCTGCGAAAACCGCGGCCACGTCTCAGGCACATACAGCCCGCCATCGCTGGCGAGACCCGCCAACGTGACGCCTTCGAAATCAAGCGCGGGGGCGGTTCCGCGGGTGCTGACATACTTCATTGTGGATTCCGTGTGGTCGTTGGTGGGTGGTTTAAGGGCCTCCGGCGGCCTAGGGCCATTGCCCTAGGGACCCGTTACCGTCTTGAACTGCGCGCCATTCTGGCCATTGCGTCCCGCCGCGCAGCGGCAGTAAATCGGCGGGATGCAAAGGCCAGGGCAACACACAGTTCAGGACAGTAACGGGATCCAAGGGCAATAGCCCTTGGCCGCCGGAGGCCCTTAAAATCACGGCGAAGCGACTACCCCGCATGCTCCGTTATAGCAACACACACAAAACGCATGTCACCGCCGCCGCAGCGCCAGCGCGTAGATAATCAGAGCTGTCGCCGCAAAGGCGAACCACTGGATCGCATACGACCAGTGGTTATTCGGAATGTCGCGCGGGTCAGGGCTGGCGTTGGCCATCAAGCCAGCGAGCGGCGGGTCGGCGATGATATGCCACGCAGTTTCGCGCGGGCCTGCGCTGGTCGGCGGCAGCATGACGCCTGATTTGGGCCCTGGCACAGCGACTCCCGAAATAGCGCCGCCGGCCCATTGGATCGGGATTACGCCGGATGACCAGCCGATTACGACGGGGACCATGGTTGTTGCTGCGCCATCGCCGTGCATGCAGACGAAGACGTGGGCCCAGCCGTAGTGGCCGGTGGCATTTGCGCCGCCGACGACCTGGTCGGCGCGGGTTTCCGGGCAATCCCAGCGGACGTGGCGATAGGCGGCGTTGGCGGGGAGGTCGGCGCCGGTGACGATCAGGGGCGTGGTGATCTGTTCGGCCGCGGCGAAGCGCGCGAGCATGGCCTCTTTCCAGTCGCGGCGATGGATCTGCCAGAAGCCGAGCGCGATCATGATACCGACGGCCAGCAGCACGGTGAGCGTGGCCAGCAGGGGGGGCTTGCGCATCAGGCGTGGTCTCGCGCGAGGCAGTGCTTGAGCCAGGCCATTTTGACCAGGCGCAGCGCGCCGATGATTGTGACGGCGGCCACCGGCGGCCAGATCAGCGCATGAACCCACAGCGGCGGCCGCAGCGCATCGTCGAGGCGCAGGGCGGCCAGTATGAGCATGATCACCAGTGGCAGGATGATGGGATAGAGCAGACGGCCCGACGCTTCATACGGTTGGAACTCGGTCGCGCATCCGCGGCAGCGTGGGGCGAACATCGCGGGGGCAGCGAATACACCCGAGGCGCCGCATGCCGGGCACAATGCGAAAAGGGCAGCCCGAACCAGTCCGGGCTGCCCTTTTGCGGAACTCGATTTGCTGTCGGAAACCATCAGGTGCGGATCATTCCGTGATCGCGCCCCAGTTGCCCCAGACGTAGATCGCCACGAACAGGAACAGCCACACCACGTCGACGAAATGCCAGTACCAGGCGGCGGCTTCGAAGCCGAAATGCTGGCGCGGGGTGAATTCCATGCGGATCGCGCGGACCAGGCAGACGATCAGGAAGATCGAGCCGACAATGACGTGAAATCCGTGGAACCCGGTCGCCATGTAGAACGACGAGCCATAGGTGTTTTTGCCGAAGGCAAACGGCGCATGCATGTATTCATACGCCTGGATCGAGCTGAACAGCAGGCCCAGGATGATCGTCGCGACCAGGCCGCGCTTCAGGTCGGTACGATTGCCGTGGATCAGCGCGTGGTGCGCCCAGGTCAGCGTCGTACCCGAACACAGCAGGATCAGCGTGTTGAGCAGCGGCAGGTCGAATGCGTTGATGACCGTGGTGATCGCCTTTGGCGGCCAGGTCCCACCGATCACATCGACCGCGATTTTCGACGGAAACAGCGAGAAATCGAAGAACGCCCAGAACCAGCCGACGAAGAACATGACTTCGGATGCCAGGAACAGGATCATGCCATAGCGCTGATGGAGCTGCACGACCGGGGTATGATGCCCCTCGTGCGCTTCCTTGATCACATTGCCCCACCACGAGAACATCGTGAGCGCAATGCCGAGCACGCCAGCCAGACCGATACCGATGCCGCCAGGCATCTTGTGCATCCAGAACACCAGGCCGGTGAACATCGTCAACGCGGAAAACGCCCCGACGATGGGCCAGATATCGGGCGGCAGAATGTGATATTCGTGGTTCTTGGCGCCGGCCATGATCGTCTATTCCCCGAAATGACTATGTCAAGGTCACGGGGAACGCGCCCCGATACTTGATTCACGACGTGCTTAGCGGCTCGTTCTGCACCGGACAAGTGGGGTAATTAGCCCTGGCTGCGATCATCCTGACCAGGATACCCCCGCCCAACACCAATAGGCCCGCTCATCCTGAGCCTGTCGAAGGACGCGCGGGACAGTTGATCCAGATACCTGGCTGGGCAGGCACCTGCGCGCATCCTTCGACAGGCTCAGGACGAGTGGACCTTGTTGGGGATCAACCCAACCTCAACCCTTGGCGTTGGCCGCAATCAAAAACGTATAAGACAACGTGATCTCGTTGATATCCTTCGCATCCGCATCTTTCAGCATCGCAGGATCAACATAATAAATCACCGGCATCCGCATTTCCTGCCCCGCTTCCAACCGCTGGTTGTTGAAACAGAAACACTGGATCTTGTGGAAATAGGCCCCGGTCTGCTCGGGTGTCACGTTATACACCGCGCGGCCGACGATCGCGTGATCGCTGGTGTTCTTGGCATAGAAATACGCCATCTTGCGCTCGCCGACGCGGCCGTCCTGCGTGACCTGTTCGGGCCGGAAAATCCATTTCATCCCCGGCGCGACATTGGCGTCAAACCGGATCGTGATCGGTGTCGTCGACGCCTTGATCTGCGCAGCCTGCGCGGCAGTCGCGCGCTGGGTCGTGCCGTTGAAACCGGTCGCCTGGCAAAACATCCGGTAAAACGGCGAAGACGCATAGCCAAGCCCGAGCATGGCGAGCGCGATGCCGCCAAAAATCATCCCGATCTTGCGGTTCGACCTGCGCGGGGCTGCGGTCGCCATTACTGCTTTGCCTGGCCATCGTTGACGGGATCGACCGACTGCAGCGACGCGGGCCCGGCAGGCGTCGGCATCCCGGCAATCGGCGCGGCAAGTTGCTGCCGCGATTTAGCATCACGGATCGATTCGTCGCGCAATTTGACGATCGTGATCGCAAAAAACAGCACGACCAGTGCCAGCAGCACCACCGCCAGCGCGCGCGACCGCGATCTCTGCCGCGCACGAAACGCCGCCAATTCGGTCGGCGTAAGCGGCCGGTTCTCAAATGTCATGCGTCAGGCTCCGAAAGTGGCAACCACGTGGTCAACCACCAGCATGGCAAAAAGAACGAACAGATAGAGGATCGAATAGGCAAACAGCCGCTTCTCCGGCTTCATCGTATCCTCGGCGCCCGACGATCGTCGAAGGCCCACCCAGGCCGACAACGCGAGGAACACCGCACCCAGCACCAGCGCGGACACGCCATAGATCACGCCCGCCAGCCCCAGCCACCATGGCACCAGGGTCAGCGGCAACAGCACCGCGGCATAGGCCAGGATCTGATACCGGGTGGAGCGTTCGCCCGCGACCACGGGCATCATCGGAATGCCGACTTTGGCGTAATCGGTCTGCACAAACAGCGCGAGCGCCCAGAAATGCGGCGGCGTCCACATGAAGATGATCAGGAACAGCAGCACCGGCATCAGCGTGATATGCCCGGTGACCGCGATCCACCCGATCATCGGCGGAAACGCCCCTGCGCCGCCGCCGATCACGATATTCTGCGGCGTGCGCGGTTTCAGCCAGACGGTATAGATCCACGCGTAATAGAAAATCGACAGCGCCAGGATCGCTGCATCGAGCACGCCGATCGCCAGCCCCATGACCACGACCGACCCGCCCGCCAGCGCAAACCCGAAATCGCGCGCCGAAGACCGCTCCATCCGCCCGGCGGGCAAAGGCCGCTTTTGCGTGCGCTTCATCCCGGCATCGATGTCGGCTTCCCACCACTGGTTCAGCGCGGCCGCGCCGCCGGCGCCCACTGCGATGCACAGGATCGCGGTGAACGCGAGCACCGGATCGATATGCCCGGGCGCCGCGAGCAGGCCGCACAACCCGGTAAAGATCACCAGCGTCATCACGCGCGGCTTGGTCAGCGCAAAGAAATCGCGCCAGTCGACATCGAGCGAACTGGCAACAACGGGAGATTCGGACGTGATCGGGGCGATTGACATTGTGGCCGCGCTATAAGCGTCAAAGGCGTCCAAAGAAAGGGAAAGCGAATGCAAATGCGGCAGGCTGGATTTGTCGGAATTTGCGCTAATCTATGATCAAGATTGTCTGCCCATTCGATGGAGTATTTCCCATGCGCCGCACCGCCCGCTCGTTTCGCCAGATAGTCCTGACAAGCTGCGCCATGGCCGCCGCCGCGCTCTCCGCGACGCCCGCGCTCGCCACCGTCCGCGCTCCACACCTCGACATCGCGACATTCGACCAACTCGCCCAGCCGCTGCCCCTGCCGTACCACCCGACCGAAGACGCCGACCGCGCGGTAACCGAAGCCCGCCAACGCGCCATCGCCACGCACAAACTGCTGATCATCGACCTGGGCGGAAACTGGTGCCTCGACTGCCGCATCCTCGCCGGCACGATCGAGAACCCCAAATTGAAAGCCTTCGTCGAAGCGCACTACGAAGTGGTCACGGTCGACATCGGCCGCTTCGACAAGAACCTGCAGGTCCCCGCGCGCTATGGCATTACCAAGCGGCTTGAAGGCGTGCCTGCGCTGCTGGTCGTCGAGCCACACAGCAACAAGCTGCTGGACGCGGGTCACACTTCGGCACTGGCCGATGCGCGCAACATGAACCCGCAATCGCTGGCGGATTGGTTGGCAAGCTGGCTTTAAATTTAGCTCTCATTTATTTGACAGCACTGCTTGGCTCATGATGTCAAACGGCCCCGCTAAGAAGCAGATCTTTTAATTATGTCACCATCATCGCTTCTGGGTGCCGCAGGTGAACACTACGTCATGTCGCAGCTATTGCGCCGCGGGCTGATCGCCGCGCTCGCGCCGGTAGGCGTACCTACCGCAGATATCGTCGTAACTGATGACATCGGCGACCGCGCTTGCGCAATCCAAGTTAAGACCCGACGCGAGCGCGGCAGAGACGGCGGCTGGCACATGAAAGCAAAGCACGAGGGCATCCGGGGAGGAAGCCTGTTCTATGTCTTTCTGTCGTTTCCGGACAATGTTGGTGCTCTTCCAGAAGCATTCGTCGTTCCAAGCGCGGTTGTTGCCGATGCTCTCCAAATCTCGCACAAAACTTGGCTGGAGCGGCCTGGACGCGGGGGCCGCGCCCACAAGGACGGCGATATGCGGCGCTTTCTTCCAGATTACAGCCATCTTGAACTCGACAACACCCACGGGCCGAATTGGTTAAAACCTTATCGCGACGGATGGGACCAGTTGCTGACCGGAACGGTCAACGCGGAGACCTCCAAGAGATGAAACGCCTGAGTTTCCAGGAAATCGTCCGAGAGGAGTTTCGCTGGCCCGCGATTGGAGACGTGCCATTCGTCGAGGCTGCCGATCACTTCCGGAACGCAAATATCGCGGCCAGCGTAGAGAGGCGGTTGTTCTTAATGACCAGCGGCTACAAAAAGGGTGCGGACATCATGGTCGTTCACACGCTTCAGGATGACGTCGATCGTGACTTTCTCGTCTGTCCAATAATCTTCAACTACCGCCATTTTTTGGAACTCTCCCTCAAATCCATGTTGGCGACTTACGGTCGCCACGTAGAGGTCAACGCAAATTGGAACACCCATAGCCTCGATGTGCTTTGGGTCGAATTCGCCACGATGCTGGAACGTTTCGGGACAGATGACCCTGATGAGGTAGACCCCATCGTGGAAGAGGTCATCGGACAATTCGCGAAAATCGATCCAGGTTCCTATTCGCATCGGTACCCAGTCGATCAGAGGGGGCAGGCACTTCCACTTGCCCTTACCGACCTTCACCTGCCGACGCTTCGAGATGTCATGCAGGCGGTCGCAAATTATTTTACGGGGTGCGACGGCTACCTAGACAATTTGGTGAGTTCTCGATCTTAAAACCGGGAATACCGGGAATGCGGGGACAGTATACCTATTAGTGCCAGCGGCCCGCGCAGACATCTGTCAGACTTGCAAGCCAACGCGGGGCCCAAGCCATACCATGACCAGATAAAGCACAACGGTCAGCACGCATCCGGCACATAGCGCGGTATAAAAAGACACCCCCCTATGCAGCAGCGCAGGTATCAGCAGAAACATCGGCAGCGAGGGCAGCACGTACCAGAACGTCGCGCCGACATGGGCAGCCATATTGTCTCGGTCCGGTTTGTCGTGCCACAACCACAGCATGCCCATGATCGACACCAGCGGCAAGGAGGCGACCAGGGCGCCAAAGCCCGGGAAGCGCTTGGCGAGTTCCGACGCCAAGGCGATGAGCACACCCGAAATCGCGGCCTTCAAAAACAGATAGAGCATCGTCGCACCATGGATCGTTGAAGGAAGCGGATTTGGTCGGTGTATTTAGACCATGGCGCAGAATTTTTGTTAAGCATCGGTTGATAAAGTGTGCCGATGAAAAGACTCCATCACCTGGCGATCCCCCTGGCCCTGCTCGCGATCAGCAGCCCTGCCCTGGCGCAGGAAGCATCGCTGGAAAAAGGCATTCTGGCCGAACTGAACCGTGTGCGCGCCGATCCTCATGCCTATGCGATGAAGCTGCGCGCGTATCGCAACCTGATCGACGCCGATGGTGTCCGGCATGATCCGGGCGACCCGGTCGGCAAGGTAACTTTCGAGGGTACGGCTTCGGTCGATGAGGCGATTGCGGCGCTTGAGGCGCAGGCGCCATTGCCACCACTGGAGATGGATAGTGAACTGGCCAAAGTCGCGCAGGCGTATGCCGCCGAGCAGGGGCGCACGGGCGGTTTTGGCCATGTGTCGGCGGATGGCACGTCGATGCCGGGCCGGATCAGTCACGGGCGTGCGATGTACGGCGCATTTGCGGAAACCATCAGTTATGGCGAGCGCACGGCGGCCGATGTCGTGCGCCAACTCGTTGTCGACGATGGCGTGCCCGATCGTGGCCACCGCCAGATCCTGTTCGCGGCCGGCCTGAACTATGTCGGCATCGGCTGCGGCGTCCATGTGCGCTACGAGTTCGAATGCGTCGAGGATTACAGCTCGATGACCGCACCGCCTGTCCTGGCCATGGCGCGCTGATCAGGCGTAAGGCGTGCCTGCCATTGCGGCCGTCACGCCGCGGCTGCCCCGGTCGATGATCGCGAGGAATGTGGCATTTGCCTGATCGGTTTGCCCGGTCCGGCGAAACGTTGCGTGGGCTTCGATAAACGCATTTGTCCAGGTGGTCAGGATCATGCTGGCCGCGAGCCGGCGTTCGGCATCGTGTTCGCCGTCGCCGGCACTTTCGCCAAGCATTTCCGCAACGAAAGAGGCGAGTTCATCCCTGATCGCGCGCGCGCGGGCCTTGAGCGTTTCGCTCGCGCGGGTCGTTTCGATGAAAGCCTGGCTCCGATCGGAAAACTCCACGAAGGGCCGCCGCTCTGCAACCAGGCGATGCGCGAGCAGGCGTAGTGTCTCGATCGGCGAGGCATCGGGGGCGCGCGCCTGCATCGCGGCACGCACGATATCGCGGCCTTCGTCATCGAGATCGAAGAACAGGTCTTCCTTGCGCGGGAAGTGATTGAACACGGTCATGCGTGCGACGTCGGCGGCCGCCGCGATTTCGTCGATCGTCACCGCATCGAACCCCCGCTGGAGAAAAAGCATCGTCGCCGCGTTCGAAATGCGCTGGCGCATGGTGTTGCGCCGGCGCGTGCGGCGGTCACCGGTGCTTGACACGTCATCCATTCATGATCACCTTATGTGTACTCAGTATATATATGGATTCGGTATATGGAAACGCAAATCGATGTCGTCGTCGTCGGGGCAGGCCCGGTTGGCCTGCTCGCCGCCATCGAATTGACTCTCGGTGGCGCGCGCGTGCTCGTTCTGGAACGGCTGGCCGAGCCGAGCAAGGTGCTTAAGGCGGGCGGGGTCGGGCCGCTCGGGCTGGAGGCGCTGGCACGTCGCGGCATGGCCCAGGCCATCGCCGACGCATCGGCCGCCGCGCCCGGCCGCATGGGCCAGAAGTACAGCGGCCATTTCGCGGGCCTGACCCTGATCCGGCGCGAGGCACAGGCAGAACCCGATCGACTCGGCGCGCCGATCGACCAACAGGCGATCGAGGCGATGCTGATCGCGCGGGCGCAAAGCCTCGGGATCGAAATCCGCCGGGGTTGCCAGGTTGTGCAACTGACCCAGGGCGACGACGGCGTCACGGTGGATTACGCAGCGCCTCAGGGCGATGGCCAGGTCCGGTGTTCGTGGCTGGTCGGGTGCGACGGCGGGCGCAGCGCTGTGCGCAAGATCACGGGGTTTGCCTTTCCAGGATACGACCCGTCGATGACGATGTACCAGGCCGCAGCCGAAGTCGATCATCCCGAGCGCCTGGTGCGCCACGGCTTTCAGCGCACCCGTGGCGGCATGTACATGTGTTTTGCCGGCCGGCTGATCATGATGGAGTTCGACGGGCCGCCCGAAGACCGCGATGCGCCAGTCAGCCAGGCCGAGTTCGAAACCGTGTTGCGCCGGGTCAGCGACGCCGACGTGCGCGTGACCAGGTTCGAAAACGCCAGCCGCTGGACCGACAACACGCGCCTGGCCGATACCTATCGCAAGGGGCGCGTGCTGCTCGCCGGGGATGCCGCGCATATCCATTCGCCATTCGGCGGCCAGGGGCTCGGGCTTGGCCTGGTCGATGCGACAAATCTTGGCTGGAAACTGGCCGCGGTCGTGCGCGGCACTATGCCCGAAAGCCTGGTCGATACGTATGAGGCAGAGCGGCGCCCGGTCGCCGAAGCGGTGCTGGCCAACACCCTGGCGCAAGTCGCGATCATGCGGCCCGATCCGCAGTCGGGCGCGATGCGCGACATCATGACGAGGGTGCTGGATTGCGACGATGCAAACCGGTTTATCGGCGGGATGATGAGCGGCCTTGCCGTCCGCTATGATCTGGGGCCCGCGGCCGGAGACCTCGGTCGGCTGATCGCAGACCGGGCCGTCGGTGAGGAAACGCTCTACGGGTTGATGCAGGATGGCGCGGGCGTTCTGCTCGATGCCTCGGCCGGTCAAGACGCATCGGCGCTGGTCGCGTCCACGGGTGCGCATATCCGGTGCGTCGCGATCGAGGCCGGACCGTCGCTATTGATCCGTCCCGATGCCTGTGTCGCGTGGGTCGGCGAAGGCGGTGGCACGGAGGGACTGGCCGATGCGCTCGGCCGGTGGTTTATCCCAGCCGTTTCAGCCAATCCAGCAGCAGCCGCGTAACCTCCTCCGGGCGCTCCTGTTGTGTCCAGTGGCCGCAGCCTTTCAGCATGTGGCCTTCCACATTGGGCGCGAAGTGGCGCATCATTGCGACCGGGTCGGCGATCTGGCCGAACAGCGTGCTCGCCGGGTCGCGCGTGCCGCCGATGTACAGGGCCGGCTGTTCGAGTTTCTTGCCTTGCATCGGGGATAGCCAGGCAAAGTCCGCCTCGTGGTTGCGATAGCGGTTGAGCGGGCCGCGCATGCCGGATTGGGTGAATTCGGCGGTGTAGTAATCGAGGTCGGCTTCGGTCAGCCAGGCCGGCAATGTTTCGGGCAGTGTCAGGCCGTCGAGCAATTGCGCATCCACGCCTTTTGCGGGCCAGGCGTTTTCGTTCGCCTCGCCGCCGATCGAGCACAGGAACAGCGTCAGCGCGCGGCGCAGTTGGGGCTCCAGTTCGGCCTCGGCCTTGCCCGGTTCCTGAAAATACTCCTGGTAGAAGAACTGGCCCTTGGCGGTGAATTTTTCGCGGAAGATTTCGGTGAACGGGCGCGCGGGCGCGCCGGTGAACGGTACCGACAGGCCGGCGACGGCGCGGAACAGTTCGGGGTGGGTGAAGGCCGAATTCCAGACGATCGGCGCGCCCCAGTCGTGGCCGATCAGGATCGCCGGCGCGTCGGGAGACAGCGCGTGTTTCAATCCGACCAGGTCACCCACGATCTTTTCCATCGCATAGGCCGCGATGGCTTCGGGCTTGTCCGACCCGCCATAGCCGCGCACGTCGATCGCGGCGACCTGGTACCCGGCGGCGGCGATCGGGCCGATCTGGTGGCGCCACGAATACCAGCTTTCAGGGAAGCCGTGGACCATGATCACCAGCGGGCCGGTGCCTTCCACGGCCACGCGCAGGGTTACGTCGCCGCAATCGATCTGCCGCATTTCGGGCATGTGTTTTCTCCCAAACCTTCCCGGTTTAATCGATTGTTTAACAGGTTGGCGGCTTGGTGCAATGGGGGACATACGCCACCCACCCTCGCCTATTCCCCCAAGTCCGCTCATCCTGAGCCCGTCGAAGGATGCGCGCAAACGCCAGCCCAGCCGGTCCCTGGACCAACCGTATCGCGCATCCTTCGACGGGCTCAGGATGAGCGGGGGTTATTGGGATTCAAAACCCCAAAAACCAAAACACCCCGGACCATGGGTCCGGGGTGCTTGGTAACCGATAAGATCGAAACGATCAGTGTCCGACGGTCGTGTCGATCACCGGCAGCGTTTCGAACTGGTGGAACGGCGGAGGCGAGGACAGAGTCCATTCCAGCGTCGTTGCGCCTTCGCCCCAATAGTTGCCTTCTGCCTTGCGGCCGAACAGCAGCGCGTAGCCGATGTTCACGAAGAACACGAGGATGCTGACCGACATCAGCATATAGCCGTATGTCGCGACCGTGTTCCAATGTTCGAACGCCGGGGCATAGTCGGGATAGCGGCGTGGCATTCCCTGCATGCCGAGGAAATGCATCGGGAAGAAGATCAGGTTCACCCCAAAGAAGAAGATCCAGAACTGCACATGCGACAGGAATTCGCTGTGCCAGCGGCCGCTCATCTTGGGGAACCAGTAGAAGAACCCGGCGAACAGCGACGTGACCGCGCCCAGCGACAGCACGTAGTGGAAATGCGCGACGACGTAATACGTGTCCTGCAGGTTGTCATCGATGCCGCCGTTCGACAGCACGACCCCGGTCACGCCGCCAAGCGAGAACAGGAAGATGAAGCCGATTGCCCAGACCATCGGCGATTTGAATTCGATCGAACCGCCCCACATCGTTGCGATCCACGAAAAGATCTTGATGCCGGTCGGCACGGCGATGACCATCGTCGCCGCGGTGAAATACATCTTCGTGTCGACGTCGAGACCGGTCGTATACATGTGGTGCGCCCACACGATAAAGCCGACCACGCCGATTGCGATCATCGCATAGGCCATGCCGAGATAGCCGAACACGGGCTTTTTCGAGAAGGTCGAGATGATCTGGCTGACGATGCCGAAACCGGGCAAAATCATGATGTAGACTTCGGGATGGCCGAAGAACCAGAACAGATGCTGGTACAGGATCGGATCGCCGCCGCCCGATGCGTCAAAGAACGTCGTGCCGAAATTGCGATCGGTGATCAGCATGGTGATCGCGGCCGCCAGCACCGGCAACGCCAGCAGCAGCAGGAACGCGGTGACCAGCATCGACCACACGAACAGCGGCATGCGATGCAGGGTCATGCCCGGCGCGCGCATGTTGAAAATGGTGGTGATGAAATTGACTGCGCCCAGGATCGAGCCAGCGCCCGCCAGATGCAAAGCAAAAATCGCGAAATCGACCGCAGGCCCTTGCGAACCCGAAGTCGACAGCGGGGCATAGACCGTCCAGCCGGTGCCCGCGCCATTGCCGACGCCGCCGGGCACGAATGCCGAAAACATCAGCGAACAGAAACCCGCAACCGTCAGCCAGAACGAGATGTTGTTCATGCGCGGAAACGCCATGTCCGGCGCGCCGATCATCAGCGGCACGAACCAGTTGCCAAACCCGCCGATCAGGGCGGGCATGACCATGAAGAACACCATGATCAACCCGTGCGCGGTGATCAGCACGTTCCACAGGTGGAGCTGCTGGTCGAACGTCGGGTTTTTCTCACCCATGAACGATGCGACGTGGCCCAGGTACTGGATGCCGGGATGCATCAGTTCCATGCGCATGATCCCCGACACCGCGCCGCCGATGACACCGGCGAAAATCGCGAAGATCAGGTACATCGTACCGATGTCCTTGTGGTTGGTGGACATGAACCACCGCGCAAAGAACCTGGGTTTATGGTCGTGCGCATGATCGTCATGCGCTCCGAGGTGTTCGTGGTCTGCTGGTATGCTGGCCATGGAATTGGACCCTTGTTGAACGGCCTGAACCGCCCCTGATTAGGAATGGGGTGGTGTCAGGCGCCCGTCTTGGCGACTGCAGGCGTGATTTCGGCGGTTTTGGCAGAAGGCGCACCGACTGTGCCGCCCTGCGATTTGATCCAGGCGTTGAACACCGGGCGCGTCACCGCTTCGACGACGATCGGCATATAGCCGTGGCGCACGCCGCACAGTTCCGAACACTGGCCATAATAGACGCCCGGTTCATCGATATGCATCACGCGCTCGTTGACCCGGCCAGGGACCGCGTCGAGCTTGAACCACAGCGACGGCACCGAGAACGAGTGGATCACGTCGGACCCGGTCGTCTGGATGCGGATGTCTTCGCCTGCTGGCACGACCATGCGCTTGTCCGCGCCGAGTTGCGGCGATTCGCCGCGCTTGATCGCTTCATCGGCAGGCAGGATGTTCGAAATGACTTCGAACCCGCCATTGTCGGGATAGCCATAGCCCCAATACCACTGATACCCGGTGACTTTCACCGTCACGGCGTCCTTGGCCGGCGCGCGATACTGGTGCGCGATCAGGCGGATCGACGGCACGGCCATGAACACCAGGATCAGGACCGGGACCAAAGTCCACACCACTTCGATGATCGTGTTGTGGCTGGTGCGCGAAGCCACCGGGTTCGACCGGCGATTGAACTTGCCGATGACGACCAGCAGCAGCACCAGCACGACCAGCATCACAACGGTGATGATCGGCATCAGCAGCGCATCGTGCATCCACAACGCTTCTTTACCCGTTGCCGAATACTGTTTCTGGAACCCGTAGGCGCCCGCGATCGGCTGGCCCTTGCCGGCGACCGGACGCGCCGGAATATAGACGACGCCGTCCGAAGGAGTGGCCGGAGCAGCCGCAGAGGCCGACGCGACCGGCGCCGGAGCGACCGGAGCCGCCGGAACCGCGACGGGCGAAGCCGGGGCCTGCGCCGGAGCGGCTGCTTGCGCGAACACAGTTGCCGGGGCCAGCGCGATCAGCGCGGCCAATGCCAGACCTTTGAAAGCCTTTGTTATACCCAGCGAATTTTCGGCAATGGTCATCGTCGAACTATCCGTTTCCTCTTTTGCACCGGGCTTTTGACCGTGTGGCGCAATCCCTGCAGCGATATCAATTCTCGGGTGCTATACGTGCGAATGGTAGGGCGCTCAAGCACCTGTGGCCCCATTTTTTCACCCTTATGTGCACGTAATAGGGAAACGGCCCCTAATTCGCAAAAAGGCTTGCCCGTAAGACCTTGGCGCGCCATTTGCCGACCGGACATTTTTCCCCGCCCAAGACTCAATCTGCACAAAGTATTTCGGACCCATCATGCAAACCAGCGAAATCCTTTCCGAATTCCGCGCCTGCGGCGCCCTGCTCGAAGGGCATTTCCTGCTCTCGTCGGGCCGACACAGCGCGCATTACCTGCAATGTGCGCGCGTGTTGATGGATCCAATGCGCGCGACCCGGCTCGCATCGGCCCTCGCCGCGACTTTGCCGCGCGAATTGCGCCAGCAAATCACAAAAGTGATCTCGCCGGCGATGGGCGGCGTAATCATCGGCCATGAAATGGGCCGCGCGCTCGGCGTGGAGGCGATGTTCGTCGAACGCCCGACCGGCACATTCGAATTGCGCCGCGGGTTTTCGGTGACCCCGGGCGACCAGGTGCTGATGGTCGAGGACGTCGTCACCACCGGCCTGTCGAGCCGCGAAGCGATCAAGGCGATCGAGGCGGCCGGCGGCGTGGTGATCGCGGCGGCCGCGCTGGTCGACCGCTCGGGCGGCACGGCGGAACTGGGCGTGCCGTTCCACCCGCTGATCTCGCTGACTTTCCCGACATACGCGCCCGACGAAGTGCCCGCCGACCTCGCCAAAACGCCCGCGATCAAGCCGGGCAGCCGGGCCGTAGACGCGTGACCCGCCTACGCCTCGGCGTAAACATCGACCACGTCGCCACCGTGCGCAATGCGCGCGGCGGGGATCATCCCGATCCGGTGCGCGCGGCGCAGATCGTGGCCGAAGTCGGCGGCGACGGCATCACCGCGCACTTGCGCGAAGACCGGCGCCATATCCGCGACGAAGATATCGCGCGGATCCAGGCTGCGACCAGTCTGCCGCTGAATTTCGAAATGGCCGCGACCGACGAAATGGTCGAAATCGCGCTGCGCCATCGCCCCCACGCCGCGTGCATCGTGCCCGAACGGCGCGAGGAACGCACGACCGAGGGCGGGCTCGACGCCGCCGGGCAACACAACCGCCTGGCCCCGGTCATCGCGCGGCTGTCCGATGCGGGCATCCGCGTCAGCCTGTTCATCGCGCCCGAACCGCGCCAGATCGAGGCGGCGATCCGCCTGCGCGCGCCGATCGTCGAACTGCACACCGGCGAATACGCGCATGCCAGCGACGAAACCCGCGCCTATGAATTGCAGCGCATCGCCGACATGGCCGCACTCGCCGCGCGCAACGGCATCGAGCCGCACGCCGGGCATGGCCTGACGTATGACAACGTGCAGCCGATCGCCGCGATCCCGCAACTGGCCGAGCTCAATATCGGCCATTACCTGATCGGCGAGGCGATCTTTACCGGGCTCGCCGACGCAGTCCGGCGGATGCGCAACCTGATGGACGAAGCCAGATGATCATCGGGCTCGGCTCCGACCTGTGCAATATCGAACGCATCCAGGCGTCGCTCGACCGGTTCGGCACGCGCTTTGAAACGCGCGTGTTCACCGCCGTCGAACAGGCCAAGGCCGCGCGCCGGCCCTTCACCAAAGCCGGCACCCTGGCCAAGCGGTTCGCCGCCAAGGAGGCTTTTTCCAAAGCCGTCGGCACCGGATTTCGCGCGGGCGTGTTCATGAAAGACATCGGCGTCATCAATGCGCCATCGGGCGCGCCGACCCTGGCGCTGACCGGCGGCGCCGCGGCGCGGGTGCTCGCGATCACCCCGCCGGGCCATGTCGCGGTGGTCCACCTGACCATGACCGACGATCACCCGTGGGCGCAGGCATTCGTGGTGATCGAGGCGCGCCCAATTTCATGACCGAAGACGAACTGCCGCCCGAACCAGTAACCGAACCCCTTCAACCTTCCCTGCCCGTCTGGCTGATCGAACTGCGCGGGCTCGCGATGATGCTCGGCGCCGTCGTGCTGTTTCACAGCCTGGTCGCCAAACCTTTCTACATCCCTTCGGGCTCGATGATGCCCAACCTGCTGATCGGCGATCGGCTGGTGGTGTCGAAATACCCGTATGGCTGGTCGTGGGTCTCGGCGTCGTTCCACATCCTGCCGCGATCGAGCGTGCGTCTGTTTCCGCACACGCCCGAATACGGCGATATCGTCATCGTCGTCCCGCCCAATCGCGACGAGGATTATATCAAGCGCGTCGTCGCGCTGCCCAACGACCGGATCGCGGTCGTGGGCGGGCAGATCATTCTCAATGGCAAGCCGGTGCCGCAAGTCGCCGAGCCGCCGCTGATCCTGCCGGTCGATCCCAACCAGCCCTGCGACGCCAGCGATTTCCCCGGCCTGCGCTTTCGCGGCCCGAATGGGCACAGTTATTGCGAATTGCCGATCTTTCGCGAAACGCTGCCCAATGGCGCAACCTATCGCATTATCGATCACACCGACCAGCCGCTCGACCATTATCCCGAAACGGTCGTTCCACCGGGCTATGTGTTTGTAATGGGCGACAATCGCGACAATTCTGCTGACAGCCGCGCGCCCGTCATCGAAAACGGCCTGGGCGGTCCGGTGCCGCTGTCGAGCGTCGGCGGCCGCGCCGAATTCATCACCTTTTCGCTCGATGGCAGCCAGGGCTGGAGCCTTTCAAGCTGGTGGAAAGCCTTGCGGCCCGGTCGTTCCTGGACCAGACTGCGACCAATGATTACAAATCACGTAAGTCATGGTCGTGGAAAATAATGGCTGAAACCCCCGACGCCGTGGCGTCCGAAAAAACCGACATCGACGAAAACGCCGCCGGCCCTGCCGATGTGCGCGACTGGCTGGTCCGCCAGGAGGCGAAGCGTGCGTTCGTGTGGCTCGGCATTGCCGGCGCGATCGTGCTGGCGGTGTACCTCGCCCAGCCGCTGATCGTGATCTTTGCCGGGATCGTATTTGCCGCGATGATCGATGGCGGGCAGCGCCTGCTCGGCCGCGTATTGCCGGTGCCGCGCGGCGTGCGCATCGCGATCGTCATGCTGGCGGCGGTGCTGTTCGCGGTGTGGCTGGTGCTGTTTGCCGGCACGCAGATCGCCGCGCAAGCCGCCGAAATGCCCAAGCTGGTTTCGGCCGAAGCCCAGCGGCTGAGCGACCTGGCGCGCGCCCACGGCCTGATCACGCAGCAGGTCGATATCCGCGCGCTGTCGGGGAAAATTGCCGAGCAGGCCGCCGGCGGAGTCGGCCCGGTCACGCATGCCCTGGGCGGATTGCTCGGCGGGATGACAACCGCGTTCCTGATCGTGATCCTGGGCATCTATTTCGTGATGGAGCCCGACCTGTACCAGGGCGGCGTCGCCTGGCTGATGCCCAGCACCAGCCGCGATGCCTGGCGCGAAACCGCGCACCAGATGGGGCATACCTTGCGCCGCCTGCTGTTCGGCCGGCTGATCGGCATGGCGTCCGAAGGCTTCGCGATGTGGATCCTGCTGTCGGTGTGGGGCGTGCCGATGGCCGCGCTGCTCGGCCTGCTGACCGGATTGCTGGCGTTCCTGCCCAATATCGGCGCGCCGATTTCGGGCGGGTTGACGATCCTCGTCGGGTTCTCCGCCGGGTTCAACACCGGGATCTACTGCGTCGTGGTCTATGCGGTCGTGCAGATTATCGATGGCAATATCGTCGTGCCCATGGTCGCCAAGAAAACCGCCGACCTCGCCCCCGCGCTGGTGCTGGGCGCGCAGTTGATCTTCGGCGTGCTGTTTGGCCTGCTCGGCCTGGTGCTCGCCGATCCGATGGTCGCGATGCTGAAAATCGCGCTGAAGCGCCAGGCGGAAAGCAACGCCGGCGGTGAAGGTGCGAAAGCCGAACCCAAAAAAGGCAGTGTCACGTGACACGCATGCTGGCCTGGTTTGCCCTGCTGATGGTGGGACTGACCGGGTTGGCAATATTCGGATTGAACTGGGGCTGGCCCCGGTTGGAAGTGTGGCGGCTGACCCCGCGCGCGCCGTTCCAGGCGCAGCCGGCGCTGCCCGCCAATGCCTATGCCGACCCTGCGATGTGGATTGCCCGGCCCGATCTTGCGGGCAACCCCGCGCAATTCCTGCCGCCCGGGATCACGCACGATCGCAAGGGCGCGGCGTATGTCTTTTTCCTGCACCCCACGACGTATGAAAATCGCAAATCGTGGAATGCGCCGCTCGATCACACCAATTCACGGTTGCGCGCCGAACTTGCGGTCCGATCGTCGGCCAGCGTGTTCAACGACGAAGCCGCAATTTACGCACCGCGCTATCGCCAGGCCGCGCTGGGCACATTTCTGGTCAACCGCCCCGAACAATTGCGCGCGATCGCGGTGGCGCAAGGCGACGCCAGCCTGGCGCTCGCCGCGTTCCTGCGCGCGGTGCCCCCCGGTGCCCCGATCGTACTGGCCGGACGCGGCCAGGGCGCGCTGATCCTGATGCGCCTGATCCGGGATATGGTGCGGAACACGCCGCTGTCGGCGCGCGTGATCGCGGTCTATCTGACGGGGTGGCCGGTGTCGCCGCGCCATGACCTGCCGCTATTGGGCATGCCCGCATGCACCCATGCCGATCAGGCCGGATGCGTCATGTCGTGGGCAACATTTGCAGCGCCCGCCGACCCGCGCGAAGTCACCGCGGCGTCCGCCAATTATCCCGCGCTCGATGGCAAAATACGCGACGACGTGGCCCTGTGCACCAACCCGCTGACCGGTGGCGCGGCGACAAACGCACCGGTCAGCGCCAATCTGGGCAGCCTGGTGATGAGCGACGAACGCCATCCGGCGACATTGGTGCGGGCCCTGGTCGGGGGTCACTGCGAACCGGATAATGGCTTGTTGATCATCAACCGCCCGCGCCATATGGGCGACGATGTGATGCCCGGAAACAATTTCTCGATCTACGATTTCCCGCTGTTCTGGCTGAACCTGCGCGGCGATGTCGCCCGGCGGGAGGCGACATGGACCCGCGCGCACCACTCGTGATCACCACAAGAGCCCCGGAATTCCGCGATGCCCTCCCCACCGGCGGCGTCCTGATCGGGCTCGACCCCGGCACGAAAACCATCGGCCTGGCACTGTGCGACGCCGGATGGCGCTTTGCCACGCCCGACAAGACAATCATGCGCCGCAAATTCCGCGACGACAAAGCCCAGATCGCCGCAGTCATCGCCGCGCGCCAGGTCGTCGGCATGGTCATCGGCCTGCCGCTCAACATGGACGGCAGCGACAGCCCCCGCGCGCAGGCGGCGCGCGCAATGGCGCGCAACCTGGCCGATTTCGAGCTGCCCACGCTGATGTGGGACGAACGCTGGTCGACCCGCGCGGCCGAACGCGCGATGATCGATCTCGACATGAGCCGCGCCCGGCGGGCCGAACGGATCGACGCGCACGCCGCCGCGCTGATCCTGCAGGGTGCGATCGATGCGTTGTCGGGCGCGTTGTTTTAGGGCCTCCGGCGGCCTAGGGCCATTGCCCTAGGAACCCGTTACCGTCTTGAACTGCGCGTTGACTTTGCATTTGTACCCCGCCGCGCAGCGGCCTTATCGTCTACCGACGCGACGGCGGGATGTTAGGCCGAACAGACACCCCAACGCGGACGGTAACGGGATGCAAGGGCAATGGCCCTTGCCTGCCGGAGGCACCTTAAGCACCCGCCGAAGCCCCCCTCATCAAGATCTGGCATAAGCCAAAATCGGTTGCAACCCGCCACTCGTCCATGCAGGACGGCGCGATGAGCCTGGATCACGCAGAAAACCCCACCCCGTCCCTCTTCGCTCGCGACGCACCATTCGACCCTGCGCGCTGGTCCGAACGGATGAACATCGGCGGCCACAGCCAGTTCATCGGCATGCGGTATTGCGACCATGGCGTTGACTGGATCGAACTGGCCATCGACTGGCGCCCCGATCTGGTCGGCGATCGCGAAACCGGGGTCATGGCGTCGGGACCGATCATCAGCCTGCTCGACAATGCGACATCGCTGGCGGTGTGGACGCGCCGGGGCGTGTTTCGTCCGCAGGTGACGATGGACTTGCGCATCGATTACACCCGCGCGGCGACTCCAGGAAAGACGATCATCGCCCGCGCCGAATGCTATCAGATGCGCAGCTCGATGGCGTTCGTCCGGGGCATTGCGCATGATGGCGATCCAGCCGATCCGGTCGCGCATGTCGTCGGCATATTCATGCTGATCGATGATCAGGGGTCCTTGAAGCCATGAATAGCCGCGGACTGCCGCCTTATGCGCTGGCCATGGGCATGGAAATCGCCGGGATCGTCGAAGACAGCCCGTTGCTGGCGATGGATTTCAGCGAGCGCGCGCTGGGCCGCCCCGGATTTATCCACGGCGGCGCGATCGGCGGCCTGCTGGAAATGGCAGGCTTTGCGGCGCTGGCCGCCGAGCTGGAGCGCAAAGGCCTCGACGCCCGGATCAAGCCGATCAACATCAAAGTCGAATTCCTGCGCTCCGGCCTGCCCGAACGCATTTACGCACGCGGCGAAGTCCTGCGCGCCGGCCGCCGCGTCGCCAATGTCCGCATCGAAGCCTGGCAGGCCGACCGCACCCGCCCGGTCGCAAGCTGCTGGATGAATTTTCAGCTTTCGCCGAAGAAAATAACATAATATCAGACGAATAGCGCGGCCTAAAAGCCCTCCCCCTCAGGGGGAGGGTTGGGTGGGGGTGTCCGGCGCCGATAGGACGCGCAACGGATCGGGCGTCGGACACCCCTCCCCAACCTCTCCCCTGAGGGGCGGGGCTATGTTGGATTCGCAATCAACGTGGGTGCGCCGCGTCTGGCTCCGATTAATTGCGCGACGTTCTACAGCCGCAGTTCAACGACCAAGCCGTCAGGCTCCGCATCGCCCGGCGCCAGCCGCAGCGCATCCGCGCGAGCGCGCCCCAAGATCGCACCAGGCACATCAGGCCACACCACCAGCGCATCAGCCTTCCCCAGCAACCGCGCCTGACGCAAAGTCAGATCATCAGGATCAGCACTGACCAGCTCGAAAACATGCCGCCCCGGCGCGCCAACTTCCGCCCCGCCAATCCAAGCCGCGACCGCACCCCCAGCATGATCGCGCAAAGGATCAAGCGCCCCACCCTCACCCAGCGCCCCATCGAGCGCACGGCGCCGCACCGCCGCATCGGGCCAGCGCGCACGCAAGGCACCACGCGCAGCAAACAACGCATCGGCGAGGGCACCCAACCCTTGCGGCAACATCGCGTCAATCCGCAACCGCACCGCCTTGGCCAGCCCCGCACTCGCCCCGCCGGTACCCACCGCGATCAGCACCGGCGCGCGATCGATCAGCGAGGGCGTAGTGAAATCGCACATATCAGGCCGGTCCACGACATTGACCAGCAATCCCGCCCCACGCGCCCGCAAGGCATCGGCGCTCGTCGCCACCTCATCGTCATGCGCGATAAACGCCAGCCGCGCGCCGATATCGATTCCGCGCGCCAGGTCATCGACCACCACTCCGCCCGCGCGCTCGACCAGGCGCCGCTTGGCCACAGCCGCATCGCCCCAACCCAGCACGATCACCGGCTGACCGGCGATGCGATGAAACAGCGGCAGGCTGGGCAGCATTACAACAGGAAATCCGGCACGCGTTCGGCCGCCAGGATCGTCGCGGGCACGATCCGGTCGGCGACGATCGCCCATTTGTCGCCATCGACCATGACCTCTGGCACCATGTCGCGCGAATTGTACGTGCTGGCCATTGTCGCGCCATAAGCGCCGGCGGTGCGGAACACGGTCAGGTCGCCGCGCGCGACCACATCGATCTCGCGCGCCATCGCAAACGTGTCGCTCGATTCGCAGATCGGCCCGACAATGTTCGCGGTCATCTGCGCGCCATTGGGTGTCACCGATGCAAAATCATGCCACGCGTCGTACATCGCCGGGCGCGCCAGATCGTTCATCGCCGCATCGACCACGACCCAGGGATGCGTCGCGCCTTCCTTGACCCGGATCACCCGCGTCAACAGCACGCCGGTGTTGCCGGTAATCACGCGGCCCGGCTCGAACATCAGGGTCACGTCCCAGTCGGCGGTAATGCGCGCGACCATCGCGGCGTAGTCCTCGGGGCTCGGAAACACTTCGCCCGCCTTGTACGGCACGCCGATTCCGCCGCCCAGGTCCATATGCGTGATCGTGTGCCCGGCCTCGCGGATGCTGCGCATCAACCCGCCGACTTTGGTGAATGCCGCCTCCAGCGGATCGAGCCGCGATAACTGGCTGCCGATATGCAGCGCCAGCCCGCGCATCACCAGGCCCGGCTCGGCCGCCAGCCGCGCATACATTGCCGCCGCACGGTCGAACGGCACGCCGAATTTGTTTTCCGCCTTGCCCGTTGAAATCTTGCCATGCGTGCCCGCATCGACATCGGGATTGACGCGCAGCACACACGGCGCGGTCACGCCCAGCCCGCGCGCGATCTCGGCCAGCTCCAGCCCTTCTTCAAGACTTTCCAGATTGAACTGGCCAATCCCGGCCTGCAACCCGCGCGCCATTTCGGCCGCAGTCTTGCCCACGCCCGAAAACACCACGCTGTCGGGCGCCATCCCGGCGGCGAGCGCGCGTTCCAGCTCACCGCCGGACACGACATCGGCGCCATAGCCTTGCGCCGCCAGCACTTTGAGCACCGCCAGATTGGGGTTCGATTTGACCGCAAACGCAATCCGCACCGACGGCAGGATCGCGAGCGCATCGCGAAACACGCGCGCATGGCGGGTCAACGTGGCGCGCGAATAGACATAAACCGGGGTGCCGACGTGTTCGGCGATCAGCGGCAAAGCCACGGCTTCGGCGTGCAACACGCCGTCTTGGTAATCAAAATGGTCCATGATGTTTGGGCCTTAAATCAATTTTCAGGAGGCAGGTCGAACGGATCATCGGCGCGTTCTTCGGACCTGACGCGCGCATCGACGGTGCGTTCGGGTTTGGCCTCGACCGGGGGTTTCAGCAGTTGATCGGCGTTCGGTTTATAGCTGCTGCCGTACGGTTCGCGCGGCAAAGTGTGCCCCGCCAGCGGTTTGAGCACCCGGCGATTGCCGCATCCCGACAGCGCCAGCATGCTCATGCCCAGGATTACCAAAGTCGCGGTCTTGGAAGCTTGCATCATCACAACTCCAGCCCGAGGGCTTTGCGCGCGTCGGCCACGCGCAGATTGACTTGCGCCGGTGCCGTCCCGCCATGGCTGGCGCGCGCGGCCACCGAGGCTTCAACGCTGAGCGCAGCATAGACCCTTTCGTCGATCCGCGCATCGATTGCGCGCAGATCCTCGATCGACAATTGATCGAGCGCAATGCCACGGCTTTCGGCCAGGCGCACAGCGGTCCCGGTGATATGATGCGCCTCGCGAAACGGAATGTCCGCTTGCCGCACCAGCCAGTCGGCGAGATCGGTCGCAGTGGCATAGCCCAGTTCCGCCGCAGCGCGCATGCGATCGGTGCGAAACCGCGCTTCCGCGACCATCCCGGTCATCGCCGCAACCGACAGCGACAGCAGCGAAGCCGCCTCGAACACCGGCGGTTTGTCGTCCTGCATGTCCTTCGAATAGGCGAGCGGCAGGCCCTTCATCGTGATCATCAGCGCGGTCAGGCTGCCGACGATCCGCCCGGAATGCCCGCGCACGAGCTCGGCCGCATCGGGGTTTTTCTTCTGCGGCATGATCGAGCTGCCCGTAGACAGGCTGTCGGGCAATGCGACAAAGCCGAACGGCTGGCTCGCCCAGATGATGAATTCTTCGGCCAGGCGCGACAGGTGCAGCGAAATCTGCGCCGCGGTCATCAGGAAATCGAGCGCGAAATCGCGGTCCGACACCGAATCGAGGCTATTGGCCGTCGGCCGGTCGAACCCGAGCGCCGCCGCCGTCGCATCGCGATCGATCGGAAACCCGGTCCCGGCCAGCGCAGCCGCGCCCAGCGGGCATTCGTTCATCCGCACGCGCGCATCGGCTAGCCGCGAGCGGTCGCGCCGGATCATTTCGTAATAGGCCATCAAATGGTGGCCCAAGGTCACCGGCTGCGCAGTCTGCAGATGGGTAAAGCCCGGCATGATCGACCCGGCATGTTCGCCCGCGCGCGTCACCAGCGCGCGCTGCAACGCGATCAGCCCGGCATCGAGTTCGTCACACGCATCGCGCACCCACAGCCGGAAATCGGTCGCAACCTGGTCATTGCGGCTGCGCGCGGTGTGCAGGCGCCCGGCAACCGGCCCGATCAGATCGGCAAGCCGGCTTTCGGTGGTCATGTGAATGTCTTCGAGGTCCCAGTCCTCGGGCACGCCATTCGCGGCATATTCGGCGGCAACCTGGTCGAGCCCCGCGCTGATCGCGGCCGCATCGGCGGGCGAAACGATGCCTTGCGCGCTCAGCATCGCGACATGCGCCTTTGACGCGGCGATGTCTTGCCCCCACAGCGCCTTGTCGAACGGGATCGAGGCATTTATCTCGCGCATGATCGCCGATGGCCCGGCAGCGAAACGCCCGCCCCACATCTGATTGGAACCAGAATTGCCACTCATGTCGTCTCGTCTGCCTTTTGGGTTCGTAGTGGCTGGTGCGCTGGCGTGTTTCAGCCTTTGCGCGTGCGATAGAGAGCCCCGCGCCCCGGCGCAACCAGAGACCAGCGCCGCAGCAGATGTGGAAGGCGCATCAACCGAAGCTTTCGCCGGGAAAATCGACCGCAGCCACAAAGGCGCGGCCCTGCCACAGGCGACTGTCGCCGACGCCACCGGCGCAAAGCTCAACATCCAAAGCCTCAGCGGCAAACCGGTGCTGATCAACCTGTGGGCGACCTGGTGCGCGCCATGCGTCAAGGAACTGCCGACTCTGGACGCACTCGCCGCGCGCCAGGCCGGCCATCTGGCAGTGGTGACCATTGCGCAAGACATGGCCCAGCCCGAAAAGGTCAAGGCCGCGCTGCATTACGACCATCTGCACGCCTGGCTCGACCCCGAAAACACGCTGGGTTTCTACTACAACAGCGGCCAATTGCCCACGAGCGTGCTCTACGATGCGCAAGGCCACGAAGTGTGGCGCATGGTCGGCTCGCACGACTGGGCGGCCAAGGACAGTGACACTTTGATCGCACCCGCGCTGAATTAACAACGGCATAGCGGAAGCGTATGGCCATTGCCCCACGGCCCATGTATCAGAAGTGTATTGCGCGGGGGCTGAATACCGTGCTCGATACGATTGACGGGGTCGGAAATGGGGGGTCATTTCCGGCCTCTCTCGTTTATTACGCATGCGATCCGCGATGCGCCGCCCTGCCCAGCGCCAATCATCTGAACTATTACAACTCCCGCTCATTCAAACCATAACAACAGCCGCTCTTCCGAATCATAACAACACCCGCTCATCCTGAGCCTCGTTAGTTTGCCAGAACTCTAAAACTCGCTGAGAGATTGGAGTGCCGGTGTGGGATGGCCATCCCACACCGGCGCGATCAGTGTGCCCGGTGAGCTTGTGGTCAGGCAAATTGCCGTGACCGATCGACAGCCTGGGCCCTGGTCGTTGTTGTAGTGAACCCGAACAATCGACGGGGCCGATCCAGCCAGATCGAGCCCGTTAACGAGGATGGGTCCGATGACCACTTTACCACTGCCAAACCGCTTTGTCGGCATCGATGTTGCCAAGGCGCATCTTGATATCCACCTGCTACCCAAGCGGCGCAGCTGGCGGATCGAATATACCCCCGCTGCCCTGCAAAAGCTGCTCACAGATATCGGCGAGGACACATCTGTCCTGGTCGTCATGGAGGCGACTGGCGGGTACGAACGACTGTGCGCCGACACCTTGGCAAATGCCGGATTGGCGGTTGCGGTGGTAAACCCGCGCCAGGCCCGGCGCTTTGCCGGCGCGCTGGGCACTCTGGCCAAAACCGATCGGATCGATGCGGCCATGCTGGCGCAGTATGGTGCGGCTTTAAACCCGCAAAACCGCCATAAACCCGATGCTGCACGCAATACCCTGAACGCATTGACGGTCCGCCGTCGCCAGCTTGTCGCCATGGCGGCCAAGGAAAAACAGCGGGCAGACCCTAAGCATATCGACGATCAAATGCGCAAAAGCATCGCCCGTCTCTGCGATTTTCTCAACGACGAAATCGCCGACCTCGAAGCACAGATCATCAGCACGATCGCACAGCATCCAGCATGGCAGGCGCTGTCCCACGCGTTCCAAAAGGTCAAAGGTGTGGGTCCCCGAACTGCGGTCACGCTGATCACCCTGATGCCCGAACTGGGCGCGCTCGGCCGCCGCCAGGTTGCCGCATTGGCAGGACTTGCCCCGGTCAATCGCGACTCTGGAACCAGTCGCGGCAGGCGCTTTACCCAAGGCGGACGCACCACTCTCAAAACCGCGCTGTACATGGCTGCGCTATCCGCAGCGCGCCACCACCCCGATCTCAAAACCTTCTACGCAAAGCTCAAAGAGGCCGGAAAACCGGCAAAGGTTGCCCTCATCGCTGTCGCCAGAAAACTGCTCATCATCCTCAACGCAATCGCGCGAAATACGCTCAAACCAGCTTGACCCAAACACAATCGCTGTCGAAGGACACGCGCAACATTCGACCGTGGCGCAACACCCTTGCGCTTTGGGCGGAACTTGGCGCGCGTCCTTCGACAGGCTCAGGATGAACGGCTGTTTGTTGGTTGGGATAAATGGCTGCTGGATGGTTGGGCTGAACGGGTGCCGGATGGCTAGAATGAGCAAATGAGCGGATGAGGACCGGTCATGAGCAAACCAGCAAGCGTCTTCACAACCCCAGCTCCAGCAGGCCGTAACGGAAAACAGTCCATCCAACCCGCCCCGCCGAAACCCCCTTTTCGCGGCCACCGAGTTCCCCTAATCAAGCGCTTAAATTTACAGCCCAACAGAGTCGGGAACCTGCGCGCGATGGACCAAGGCCAGCCTCAAGTGGAAGAGCAAGCCGTGTCGCTGTCGCAGATATCGCAGCGTTTGCAGGCCCATGGCGACCATTATCACCTCCACGGCGCGGCCGGCTGGTTGCAGGGCCGCACGATGTATGGCGGCGCGTCATCGTTCATCGCCTACCTCGCCGCCCAGCGCGCGTTCCCCGACCTGCCCCCGCTGCGCGCCGCGCAGATCGGGTTCATCGGCCCGGTTGGCGAAGATATCGAAGCGCGCGTGACAATGCTGCGCACCGGCAAAAGCGTCAGCCATGTCGAAACCACGCTGTGGTGCGATGGCGCGCTGGCCCACCGCGCAACCTGGTTGTTTGGCAAAGCACGGCCGGCCAACGGGCATAACCCAGCGGCGCGCTTGCACGACCTGATCGCGCCCGAGGCCAGCGAACTCCACGCCCCTTCACCATTCGAACCCACATACAGAAAACAGATGGAAGTGCGCCGGGCCCCGCGGAGCGATAACCCCATCTCGATGCGCAACTGGGTCCGCCTGAAAGACCGCGCGGGTCTCGATCCCTACGCCGAAATCATCGCGATCGGTGACGCACTGCCACCCGGATCGATCCGCGCGATGGAACGGCTCGGCCCGCTCAGTTCGATCAACTGGTCGCTGACGGTGCTCGGCGAAGACGTCGCGACGCGCGATGGCTGGTGGTTGATGGAAACCGCATCGAACCATTTTGCCGACGGGTTTTCCAGCGAGACATTGCGGATGTGGAACACCGACGGAGTAGAAGTGGTGCGCGGGCTGCAATCCGTCGCCATATTTGGTTGAACCAAGACGCTTGAAAACGGCGCGAGAGGATGACGATGGACTTGGCCAACCCCGCCGACCATGGTTTCGACGCCGCACGGCTCGAACGGATCGCGGAATTTCTGCAACGCGAATATGTCGGTCCCGGCCGCTTTCCCGGCGCCGACATCATGGTCGCGCGCGATGGCGTACCGGTGTGGCGCGCGACGCTGGGCCAGATGCGCGACGATGGCACGCCGTGGCACACCGACGCGATCTGCCGCATGGCATCGATGACCAAGCCGATCGTGTCGATCGCATTCATGATGCTGGTCGAGCGCGGCCTGGTCGCGCTCGATGACCCCGTAACCAAAGTCCTGCCCGAATTCGCCGACTTGCGCCTGTACGCGGGAGGCGGCGGCGATGTGCCATTTGTCCCCGGTCCGCGCGCCATACCGATGCGCATGGTCGATCTGCTGTCGCACCAGTCCGGGCTGACATACGGCATCCAGAACCGCAACAACATCGACGGCGCCTATCGCAAGAATCGCCTCGACGGCCATCCCGGCCTCGCCGGCAACGACGCCTTCATCACCGGGCTGGCCCAAATGCCGCTCGAATTCAATCCCGGCGAGGCCTGGCAGTATTCGGTCGCGACCGACGTGCTGGGCGTAATCGTCAGCCGGTTGAGCGGGCAAAGCCTCGGCGCATTTCTGCAGGACGAGATCTTCGGCCCGCTCGGCATGGTCGACACGGCGTTCTTCTGTCCCGCGGACAAAGTAGAGCGGCTGGCCGATGTCTGGATGCATGTGCCAGGTGAGAAGCCCCGCAAAATCGACGGCGGCGAAACCTCGACCACTTTGCGCGAACCCCGGTTCGAAAGCGGCGGTGGCGGCCTGCTGTCGACTATGGCCGATTACCACCGGTTCTGCCGTATGCTTATTGGCGGTGGCGCGGCCGATGATGTCCGCCTGATCAGCCCGGCGACGCTGCGGTTGATGACCGCCAACCATCTGCGCGGGACTGATGGCGCACCAGCCGACCTGCCTAACGTTGCCCGCGCGCTGTTCAGCGATGCCAAACAGACGGGCATCGGCTTTGGCCTGGGCTTTGCCGTCGTAACCGATCCGGCTCGCAACCTGACCCCGGGCAGCGCCGGCGAATTCTACTGGAGCGGGATCTATTCGACCAAGTTCTTCATCGACCCGGTCGAAGGCGTGTCGATGGTGTTCCTGACGCAAGTCGGACCCTCGGTCGTGTTTCCCATCCGCGAACAGCTCAAGACCCTGATCTACGCCGCGCTGACCACCAGCCGCGCCTGACCATAAAGGACAATACGATGTCAGACCCCATCACCGGCGCCCGCGAACACATCGATGCCGCGCGCAAGGCCGCCGCCACGATCACCGATATCCCCGCTGATACGCCGCTGATCCCGATCAAGCAGGTCGGCGTGATCGGCGCGGGCACGATGGGCGGCGGGATCACGATGAATTTCCTGACCGCCGGCATCCCGGTGACAATCGTCGAAATGACCCAGGAAGCGCTCGACCGCGGTGTCGCGACGATCAGGCGCAATTACGAAACGACGGTCAAGAAGGGCAAGATGGATGCCGAGCAAGCCGAACGCGCGGTCGGCCTGCTGACTCCGACGCTCGATTTCGGCGCGCTGGCGCCGTGCGACCTCGTGATCGAGGCGGTCTATGAAAGCCTGGACGTCAAGAAAGAGGTATTCGGCCGGCTCGACACGACGGTCAAGGCGGGCGCTATCCTCGCCAGCAACACCAGCTATCTTGATATCGATGCGATCGCCGCGATGACCAAGCGGCCTGCGTCAGTGTTGGGCACGCATTTCTTTTCGCCCGCCAATGTCATGAAGTTGCTCGAAGTCGTGCGCGGCCGCGAAACCGGCGCGAGCGAACTGGCGACGGTGATGGCTCTGTCGGTAACGATCGGCAAAATCCCGGTGGTGTCGGGCGTGTGCCACGGCTTTATCGGCAACCGCATGCTGTCGCCCCGCCAGGCCGCGGCCCATGCGCTGATCATGGAAGGCGCCAAGTACTGGGAAGTCGATGAGGCGCTGCTCGAATTCGGCTTTCCGATGGGCCCGTGGCAGATGTCCGATCTCGCCGGGATCGATATCGGCTGGCACCGCGATCCCTCGCGTATCGAATCGATCCGCGATGCGCTGTGCGCGGTCGGCCGCTGGGGGCAGAAGACGAAGAAGGGCTTCTACGACTACGACGAAAACCGCCAGCGCACGCCATCGGACGAAGTAAAGGCGATCATCGCCGACTTCGCCGCCAGGGAAGGCAAGCCGCAGCGCGACATCGGCAAGGACGAAATCCGCGAGCGCCTGCTCTATCCAATGATCAGCGAAGGCGCGCTGATCCTGGACGAAGGCATTTCGCAAAGCCCCGGCGACATCGATACCGTGTGGCTCAACGGCTATGGCTGGCCCGCATGGACCGGCGGCCCGATGTTCTGGGCCGATTCAATCGGCTTGCAAACCGTGGTCGGCGGCCTGACCCGCCATGGCCAGCCGGTCGCACCCTTGCTCGCGGCCAAGGCGGCTGCGGGCGAAACGTTCGGCTGATGGAGCCGGCCCCCCTGACTGTGGCGGATATCCTGGCCCAGGATTTCGTGCCCCTGCCGTCGATCCTGGCCGCGCACGCCGCGCGGCACGGATCGGCGATCGCGCTCGTCGATGAACGCCGCAGTGTCACCTGGGCCGAACTCGATGACATGTCCGAACGGATCGCCGCCGGGCTGCAGGCGGCGGGTATAGCCCATGGCGAACCCGTCGCGCTGTCGGCCATCAATTCGGTCGAGGCTGCGCTTGTGTTCCTGGGCATATTGCGCGCCGGCGCGGCGGCCGCGCTGCTGACATCGTCGGCATCGGGCGAAACGATCATGGCGATGCTGGCCGACAGCACCGCGCGCGTGTTGCTGCTCGATGCGACCGTCGCCGGCGCAATCGCAGACCTGCCCTTTCCGGCGGGCGTCGCGCGTATCGCGATCGATGACAGCGATGCGGGCCAGCCCATGTCGCAATGGCTGCCGCCGGTCGGCACCCGCGCCGCGCCGGTGACGATCGCGCCCGAAGACCCGTTCAACATCATCTATTCGTCGGGCACGACCGGCAGCCCGAAAGGCATCGTGCAAAGCCACAAGATGCGGCACGAATATGCGCGCCGCAATCTGCTCGGCGGTTATGGCGACGACACCACGGTGATCGTTTCGACCCCGCTCTATTCGAACACCACGCTCGTCAGCTTTTTTCCCGCGCTCGCAGGCGGCGGCAAAGTCGTGCTGATGGCCAAATTCGACGCGCAACAGTTTCTCGCGCTGTCGCAGGCCAATCGCGTGACGCATGCGATGCTCGTGCCCGTGCAATACCGCCGGATCATGGAACAGCCCGATTTCGGCCGCTATGACCTGTCGTCGTTTATCATGAAATCGGCCACGTCGGCGCCCTTCCCCGCCTGGCTGAAGGCCGACGTCGTCGCGCGCTGGCCCGGCGGGTTGATCGAGGCTTATGGGATGACCGAGGGCGGCGCCTCGACTTTGCTGCTCGCGCACGAATGCCCCGACAAGCTGCACACCGTCGGCCGCGTCGCGCCGGGCCACGAAATGAAGATCATCGATGACGAGGGCCGCGAATTGCCGCCCGGCGCGACCGGCGAAATCGTCGGGCGCGGGCCGACGATGATGACCGGCTATCACGGCCTGGACGACAAGACCCGCGAGGCCGAATGGTATGACAGCGAAGGCCGGCGCTTTATTCGCCACGGCGATATCGGACGGTTCGACGAGGATGGCTTCCTGATCCTGATGGACCGGTCGAAAGACCTGATCATTTCGGGCGGATTCAATATCTTCCCGACCGATCTCGAGGCCGTATTGGCGCAGAACAGCGCCGTGCGAGAGGTTGCCGTGATTGGCGTACCTTCGGAGAAATGGGGCGAAACGCCATTTGCGGTGATCGTACTTGCCGATCGCACGGTAGACCCCCAGATGATTCTGGCACAAGCCAATGCGCAATTGGGCAAGACGCAGCGGATCAGCGGCATTGCGGTGACGGATGAATTGCCGCGCAGCCCGATCGGTAAAGTTTTGAAGCGCGAATTGCGCGATCAATTCGGGGGCAATCCGATAACCGGTGCGTTCGCTCCCGAAAGCCATGAATTCAACGAGAGGACTTGAGACAATGCGTGATGCAGTAATCGTAGCGGGCGCGCGGACGCCCATCGGCCGCGCCTATAAAGGCGCGTTCAACGCCACCGGCGGCGCAACGCTGGGCGCACTGTCGCTGCGCGCGGCGGTCGAACGGGCCGGGATCGAAGGCGGCGAAGTCGACGACGTGGTATGGGGCGCCGCGCTGCAGCAGGGCGCGCAGGCGGGCAATATCGCGCGCCAGGTGCTGTTGCGCGCCGGGCTGCCGGTTACCGTTGCCGGCCAGTCGATGGACCGCCAGTGTTCGTCGGGCCTGATGGCGATCGCCACTGCATCGAAACAGGTCGTGATCGACCGCATGGATGTGGTCGCTGCCGGTGGCCAGGAATCGATCAGCCTGGTCCAGACCAAGGACATGCGCGTCCAGCCCGATCCCGAGCTGTATGCGATGCACAACGCGATCTACATGCCGATGCTGCAGACCGCCGAAGTCGTCGGCACGCGCTACAACATCGGCCGCGAAGCCTGCGACGCCTATGCCCTGCAGTCGCAGCAGCGCACCGCCGCCGCGCAGGCAGCCGGCCTGTTCGCCGATGAAGTGATCACCGCCAGCGCGATCATGGCCGTCGCCGACAAAGTCACCGGCGAAGTCACCATGCGCGACGTGACCCTGAACAAGGACGAAGGCAACCGCCCCGAAACCACGCTCGAAGGGCTGTCGTCGCTGAAATCGGTGCTGCCCGGCGGGATCATCACCGCGGGCAATGCCAGCCAGTTGTCCGACGGATCGGCCGCAGTGATCGTAATGGAAGCCGCCCTGGCCGCCAAAAAAGGCCTGACGCCGCTCGGCCGCTTTGTCGGCATGGCAGTCGCCGGCACCGAGCCCGACGAAATGGGCATCGGCCCGGTCTATGCGATCCCCAAGCTGCTCAGCCGCTTCGGCCTGACCATCGATGACATCGGCCTGTGGGAACTGAACGAAGCGTTCGCGGTCCAGGTGCTCTATTGCCGCGACCGCCTGGGCATTCCCGACCACCTGCTCAACGTCAACGGCGGTTCGATCTCGATCGGGCATCCGTATGGCATGACCGGCGCGCGCTGTTCGATCCACGCTTTGCTGGAAGGCAAACGCCGCGGCGCGAAATACGCTGTCGTAACGATGTGCGTCGGCGGCGGCATGGGCGCAGCCGGCCTGTTCGAGATTTTCTGACGACCTAAAAAAAGCCCTCCCCCTCAGGGGGAGGGTTGGGTGGGGGTGTGCCACGGTGCGAGAATTGCGCAACCAATCGGCGCCGGACACCCCTCCCCAACCCCTCCCCTGAGGGGCGGGGCTTAAGGGTTTAGCACTTGGCCCACATCCGGATCAGCCGGTGATACACGCGCGTCAGGCGCAGCACTTCCTCATCATCCGGCCCATGCCGCGCAGTCTGCGCCTGCACCGACTGATCGATGTCATACAAAGTCTCGCGCGCATCATGATCGCGCACCAGCGATTGCAACCAGAAGAAACACGCCAACCGCTCACCCGCAGTAACCTGCGTAACCTGGTGCGTAGTCGCCCCCGAATACAGCACCATATGCCCAGCCGGCAAAGCACAGGAAACCGCGCCCAAAGGCCCGTCGATCGTCAACTTACCGCCCTGATACCCCTCGGACAGAAACAGCGTAGCCGACAGATCGGTGCGGATCTGCGCACCAGCCGGATCGCGGTGGATCGCATCGTCGACATGCGCACCAAAACCATCACCTGGGCCATAACGGTTGAACATCGGCGGATAGATCATGCGCGGCAGCGCGGCAGACAAAAACGTCGCATTGCGCGCCAGCGCCGCCTCGACCCGCGCACGCGCGGCCTGCGCAGCGGCGCCGGTCGTCGGCAATTGCTGGTTGTGCCTGGCCATCGCGGCCCAGTTGCTGACCGGCGCGTGCCCCGGCCGCATATCCGCATCGACCCAGTCGGCTTCGGCAAGCGTACGCCCCATCGCCAGGGCTTCATCGCGGGGCAGGACATCGGGAATGACAAGCAGCATGGCCAGTTCTCTCTCGCAATCGGGTGGGGACGCCACCGTTATGCACCGAGAAATTGCTTTTGCAAGTCATTCGCAATTAGATTTTAGCGGGCGTCTCTTCGACTTCGACCTTGCCCGAGCGAGTGGCAAAACCCGCCATGCCCATCCACCATTGCAGTGCGATGATCGCGCCCTTGGCCGGCTGCAACAACCCCATCAGCATGACGACCGCCATCACCACCGCGACCGACATCGTGATCCACAGCGAAATCGCAGTCATCGCGCCCAGGATAATCAGGAACGGCGCCATCACGTGCCCGGTAATGATGATCGAAACATACGGCGGAAAATCGTCCGCCGCGTGCAAAGTCCAGTCCTGCCCGCACAGACCGCAGCGATCGACCGGTTTCAGGAAGGCCCGAAACAGGTGCGTCCCGCCACAACGCGGGCATTTGCCGACAAACCCGCGCCGCATCGCCGCCGCCAACGTGCGCGGCAGATCCGGCACGAAAGCGGTCATTTAGGCGCGAACGGATTCTTGGCGGTGCGCAGGGTCAGCCGGATCGGCACCGCGTCGAAACCCAGTTCGCGGCGGATGCCGTTGACCAGGTAACGGCGATAGCTTTCCGGCAATTGGTCGAGCCGCGTGCCAAACAGCACAAAGCCCGGCGGCCGGGTTTTCGCCTGCGTGATATAGCGCAGCTTGATCCGGCGGCCACCCGGCGCCGGCGGCGGATTGGCCTCCAGCGCGGTATCGAACCAACGGTTGAGCGCCGATGTCGGCACGCGCTGGCTCCACGCATCGCGCAAGGTGAACGCGGTCGCGATCATCTGGTCGAGACCTTTGCCCGTCACCGCCGACACCGGAATCAGCGGCACACCGCGGACTTGCGCCAGGCCGTCTTCGAGCGCTGCGCGGATACCGTTGAACAGGCCGCCCGGATCTTCGGCAATGTCCCATTTGTTGATCGCGATCATCAGCGCGCGACCTTCCTCGAGAACCATCGACGCGATTTTCAAATCCTGGTGTTCGAGCCCGCGCGTGGCATCGAGCAGCAACACGACCACTTCGGCAAAGTCGATCGCATGGCGCGCGTCGGCCACCGACATCTTCTCGAGCTTTTCGATGACGTTCGATTTCTTGCGCATGCCCGCGGTGTCGATCAGGCGTATCGGCCGTTCGTCGCCCACATCGTCGCGCCAGCTAAAATCGACCGCAATCGAATCGCGCGTGATCCCCGCCTCAGGCCCGACCAGCAAGCGGTCTTCCCCCAGGATGCGGTTGATCATCGTCGATTTGCCCGCATTCGGCCGGCCCACAACCGCGAATTTCAGCACGCTCCGCGGATCGTACGTGTAGTCGTCCTGTTCCTCTTCGTCGGCCGGAACTTCGGTATCGCCCAGCACCGGCAGCAGCGCCTCGAACAGATCGCCCAGCCCCTGGCCATGTTCGGCCGAAAACGGAACCGGATCGCCAAAGCCCAGCGCATACGATTCGAACAGGCCATGATCGCCTGCGCGACCCTCGGCCTTGTTCGCCAGCAGGATCACCGGGACATTGCACTGGTGCAGATGGCGGCCGATTTCCTCGTCCATCGGCACCAGGCCCGATCGCGCGTCGATCACGAACAGCGCGACTGTCGCGCCGGCCAGCGCCGCCTCGGTCTGCGCGCGCATCCGCCCCGGCAGGGTTGCGACATCCTCGTCTTCCCACCCGGCGGTGTCGACGATGGTAAATTTCAGCCCCAACAGCTCGGCATCGCCCAAGCGGCGATCGCGGGTCACCCCGGGTTGATCGTCGACGAGCGCGAGTTTTTTACCCACCAACCGGTTGAACAGGGTGGATTTGCCGACGTTGGGTCGGCCGATGATCACGACATGCGGTAAAATGGGGGCGGACATTCCCGGCCCGTGGGCGTTTATGGCCAAAAACGCAAGCAATTGCCCAAATCGTTAGCAATTGAAACGCGCTGCCAGTGCCGGCAAACGATTGCCAAAGCGCCAATCCGCCGCACCATCGGGCAATTCCCCAGCAAAAATCCCAATGTTTCAAAGCGCTAAAATAGCTTACGTGCTGTTTACCGTATCGGAATGGGCTGCCTTAACACCGGCACGGCCAATACTGCACCCATGACGGGAACCACCACACGAATCGATAAGCGGGTTAGCTGGCGCCTCGCGGCAGCATTCGTACTCGTTGCACAGTTCGCACCGCACAGTGCCATGGCCAAGCCCTCCGCAATGCCGCCAAGCGCCGATTCCGCCGAAGACAGCGACGCGCTGCCTTATGTGGAATGCGTGCCATTCGCGCGCCAGGCATCGGGCATCCAGATATTCGGCGATGCACACACCTGGTGGGACCAGGCCGATGGCCAATACGCCCGCGGCCATGTGCCGATGAAAGGCGCAGTCATGAGCTTTCGCCCGCATGGCGGCATGCGGCTGGGCCACGTCGCCATGGTCAGCCGGGTAATCGATTCGCGCACCGTCCTGCTGCGCCACAGCAACTGGTCGCCGATCGATGGCCGCCGCGGCCAGGCCGAACTCGATGTGCGCGCAGTCGACGTGTCAGACGCCAACGACTGGAGCGAAGTGCGCGTATGGTACGCCCCGATCGGCGACCTGGGCACGACACGCTGGCCCGTCAACGGCTTCATCTACAAACACGGCCCCGGCCGAAACGAAGCGCCAATGCTGTCGGCACGCACCACCCTGGCCGTGGCCGATGCGCCCCGTATAACCCGGCTTTCGGCAAGCTACACCCCACCCCCAGCGCGCGAAAGCAGCCGCATCGACAGCGATTTCCTCGACGGTATCCAGTCCGAAGACGGTTCCTCAGCGCCCCGCCCCGTCCATGCCACCAGCCGCGCCCCGGTCCGTGCCCCGGCCTATGCCGACTCCGCCCCGCGCCCGACCCGCAATTACCTGTTCGCCCGCGCGACGCCGGCTGCTGCGACGCGCGTGTCGTATGCCGACGCCGGGCCGGAATCGACCTCGCCCGCGCTGCGTGACGATCCGATCGGCCGCATCATCGCTGCGCGGATGAGCCTCGCTTCGCGGTAAGTCGGGCGTTTAAGGGCCTCCGGCGGGCAAGGGCCGGGGGCCCTTGCATCCCGTTACCGTCCGCGTTGGGGCGTCAGTTCAGCGCAGCATCCCGCCGCTGCGTCGGTAGACGATGACGCCGCTTCGCGGGGGCGCGCACACGCTAGGGGCAACGCGCAATTCAAGACGGTAACGGGATCAAAGGGCCCCCGGCCCTTTGCCGCCGGAGGCCCTTCGCGCGACCAATTACGCCTGCTGCGCCATCGGCATCATCCGCACGCGTTTACCCGTCAAGCGCGACACCGCATTGGCGACCGCGGGCGGCACCCCGGGCAATCCGGGTTCGCCCACGCCGCCCATTTTCTCGCCGCTTTCGACGATCCGTGTGCTGACTTTGGCCATCTTGTCGGGGCGCAGGACATCGTAGGTATCGAAATTGCGTGCGACGGGCATGCCGTCTTTCCACACCGAGTGTTCGTACAGGACCTGGCTCAGGCCCAGCGCGGTGGCGGACATCACTTGAGCGGCGACGATCGCGGGATTGACGATATTGCCTGGGTCGATCGATTGCCACACTTCGTGCACGCGCACTTCGCCGGCCGTGATTGAGACTTCGGCGATTGCGGCGGTTTCCGATCCGAACGGCGATGCCATTGCGACACCGCGGGCGCGGCGTGATCCGTCGGCTGCGACATACGGGCCGGGCTTCCACCCGCCCGACAGGTCGGCGACTGCTTTCAGCAGGGTGGATAGTCGGCGGTTGTCCTGCAGCAGGTGCAGTCGCAATTCGTAAGGGTCCTTGCCGCCCTTTTCGGCGATTTCGTCGAGGAAGCATTCGTAGAAGAAGTCGTTCATCGAATGGCCGACCGAGCGCCAATAGGCCAATGTCGGCGGATTTTTGACGAAGCGCTGGCCGATCAGGCGGTTTGCGATCGCGTATTGCTTGCCGGCGATGCCTTCGATCGATGAATCGTCCATTTTGGCGCCGCGCTTGTTGGCGATGCCTTCGCCCGGGCCTTCGCAGGCGCTGATCGCCTCGATCGCCACAGGCATGCCTGCGGCATCGAGGCCTGCGCGGAAGTGGACGACCGCCATCGGGCGCAGCGGATCGCGCAGGAATTCCTCTTCGCGTGTCCAGATGACTTTGACCGGCAGCCCGGTGGCCTTGGCCAGCGCTACTGCCTGCGGGTAGGGATTGCCGGTGTTGTATTTGAAATGGCGGCCGAAAAATCCGCCCAGGATTGGCGAATGCAGCCTGACTTGCGCGGGGGTCAGCCCGGCACGCTGGGCGATGTCGATCAGAAACGCTTCGGGCGACTGGTTTGGGCACCACACGTCGAGCGTGCCATCGGGCTTGAACGCGGCGAGCGCGGACGGCGGCTCGAGCTGGCCATGGTTGAGATACTGGCTCTGGTACGTCGCCGAAAGCGTGGTCGCGGCACTCGCGATTGCCTTGGCTGCATCGCCCTGTGTTTCGCCAATGTCGATCGGGCCGTCCGCTTTGGCGAGCACTTGCGCGAAGGCTTCGGTCGAAAAATCGGCGGGCATGTAGCGGATGGCGGTCTTGTCCGCCGGTTCGGCCCAATCGACCTTCGCCGCCTCTACCGCGCGGCGCGCATGCCAGAATCGCTGGGCGACGACGGCGACGGCACCGGGCAGCATGTGCACCGAATGCACGCCTGCCATCGCCTTGATTTCGGACTGGTTGGTGATCGCCTTTGGCTCCAGGCCCAGGCGCGGCGCATGCTGGACTGCCGCGTGGACCATGCCATCGACATGCGCATCGATCGAATAGCGCGCTTTGCCGGTCGATTTGTCATGCACGTCGACGCGGGCGACGGGCTTGCCGATCCAGCGGAATTTCGCCTTGTCTTTCAACACCACGCTATCGGGCGCGGGCACCGGCAGATCGAGCGCGCGCGGCGCCAGCGCGCCATAGGCCAGCTTGCGCCCGGTCTTGGCATGGACGACATGGCCGGGCTCGGTATCCAGTTCCGCCACCGGCACATTCATCGCCTGCGCGCCGGCGGTCAGCATCATCGCGCGCGCCAAAGCGCCCAACCGGCGCATCGTCATATAGCTCGATTTGACCGAATTGCTGCCCCCGGTCCCGCGCCGTCCCTTGCCCGCCGCGACATTGCCGGCGACGAGGAAATCGGACCCGGTCGGCGCATTTTCGACCACAAATGTCGTCGGATCGGCGTCGAGTTCTTCGCCGACGATCTGCGCCATCGCAGTGAAAATGCCCTGCCCGCCTTCGACGAACGGGCTTTGCAGCCGGATCGTGTTGTCGGGGCGGATTTCGAGGAATGCCGGTACGCGAGTGCCCGCCTGAATGGTCGGCGTTGTCGCCACGGCCTGGCCCCGCGCGGTCCCGAGCGGCAGGCCAAACCCAAGCACGAACGCACCGGCCGAAGCCCCGGCGGTCGCCATCAGAAACCGGCGGCGCGACACATTGACCGGCGCGCCGGTGGGCAGCGTCTGGTCATTGCCTGTGTCTGTGTCTGTGTCTGTGTCTGTGGTGATCATGCCGCGTGCTCCGCCCGGCCCGCGACATCGCGGATCGCCGCGCGGATCGTGTTGTACGTGCCGCAGCGGCAGAGGTTGGTCATCGCCGCTTCGATATCGTCATCGCTGGGATGCGCGCTGCCCTTGATCAGCGAGGTTGCGGCCATGACCTGGCCCGACTGGCAATAGCCGCATTGCGGAACCTGGTGCGCGACCCAGGCGGCGACCACGCGCCGCCCGACCGGATCCGCCTCGACCGCCTCGATCGTGGTGATCGCCTTGCCCACCACCGTTTCGACCGGCGTGATGCACGACCGCGTCACCACCCCGTCGATCATCACCGAGCACGCACCGCATTGCGCAATGCCGCAACCGTATTTGGTACCCAGCATCGCCAGATTATCGCGAATCACCCACAGCAGCGGGGTTTCGCCCTCGGCATCGACGGTATGGGACACGCCATTGACATGCAGCTTGATCATCGACCGGGTCTTTCCGCGCGAAGGGCGAATTTAGGACAGTTGTCTGGGAATTATGCTATACGTTTCGCGGATAGGTCAATGGCTTTCCTAGACCTGAATCTCTCGCCATTCACCCCCCGCCAGGCCTTCCACGCTCCATTCGCCGATCTGCCAGCGCACCAGCCGCAAAGTCGGCAGGCCGACCGCCGCAGTCATCCGCCGCACCTGGCGATTGCGCCCTTCGCAGATCGTCAGGCGGATCCAGCAATCGGGCACCGATTTGCGAAACCGCACCGGCGGATCGCGCGGCCACAAATCGGGCGTCTCGATGCGTTCGGCCTGCGCGGGCAAAGTCATCCCGTCCTTCAGCATCACGCCCTGGCGCAGGCGTTCCAGTTGTGCCTCGTCCGCATCGCCTTCGACCTGCACGCAATACGACTTGGGCAATTTGTACCGGGGCTCGGCAATCCGCGCCTGCAACCGCCCATCGTCGGTCAGCAGCAACAGCCCTTCGCTATCGCGGTCGAGCCGCCCGGCGGGATAGACGCCCGGCACAGCGACAAAGTCCGCGAGCGTCGCGCGGTCACCCTCATCGGTAAATTGCGACAGCACGCCAAAGGGTTTGTTAAACAGGATCAGGCGAGACATTGGTGTTTCCCACTAAGGCGCCGTGCGCCACGCGACCCGGCGGATCGGCCCGGTCAGCGGGCCATAGGCAATCAGCCCGATCACCGCCAGCACCGCCGGAATCAGGAACGCAATGCGAAACGATCCGGTTTCCTGCACGACGATCCCGGTCACCATCGGCGCGGCAATGCCCGACATATTGCCGATCAGGTTCTGCATGCCCAGCCAGCGCCCGGCCGCCGCCGGCCCCGCCAGAGTCTGGCCCGCGCCGAAATTCAGCGGGCTGATCACGCCGCAAAACACCGCCGTTGCCGCCAGCCACCACACCACCGTTTCATGCGGGGCGAGCGTCGCGCCGACGAACGTCAGCCCGGTGCAGAGCATGCCGCCCAGCAGGAACCGTTTGCGCACCACGCTCGCATCGCGCCCCGCGGCGATCATGCGGTCGGACACGATCCCGCTGAACCCGCTTCCAAACGCCTGCCCCACCGCAATCGCGCCGTTGACCACCGCCATGCGCGGCAGTGAATAATGTTCGGACGTCACCAGAAACGTCGGCAGCCAGGTCAGCAGCAGATACGTCGGATAGGCATAGCAGAACTGCCCGATCGCAATCCCCCACAGTCCTCGCTGCGCCAGGATTTCGCCAAACCTCGGCGGCGGCGGTGGCGCAACCAGCGGCTTCCCATCCCCAGGCATGCGCGTCATGAACCACAGCGGCAGCCACAGCACCGACGCCGACCCGATCACCCAGAACGCCGGACGCCAGCCATAGCGCGCCAGCACCAGCCCCCCGACCAGCGAACCCGCCACCGGCCCCAGGAACAGCCCGATCGAAATCGCCGCGTTGGCGCGCCCGCGCTGATGCTCGGGTGCATGTTCGGCCAATATCCGCGCATTGGCCGGAAAAATAACGCTTTCGCCCACGCCGATCGCCATGCGCAGCATCAGCAGCCCGACAAACCCGCTCGCCGCCCCGCACAACATCGTCGCCGCCGACCACAGCAGCAGCCCCGCCGGCAAGACCCAGCGCACCGGCCAACGCTGCACCACCGCGCCCGACAACGGCTGCACCAGCGCATACGTCCAGAAAAACGACGACAGCAGGATACCGAGGTATTTGGGCCCGATTGCCAGGTCATGACTGAGCACCGGCGCGACGATCGCGAGGCTGCCACGATCGGCATAGTTGATGAACATCGCCAGCGCCAGCAAGGCCACCAGCCACACCGACACCCCCGGCTTTTGCGTATCGGTCGTTGCCATATGTCCCCCGTGTGGGGAACAGGATCGGGGCAACGCGGGTGCGGGTCAAGGGGCGGTGCGTAAAGGAGGCGCGTTCTGCGCACTGCCTCGCAAATACAACACCGCTCATCCTGAGCCCGTCGAAGGATGCGCGCTGTGGTGGGGCCAGCCAAGAAACAGACCAAGCCCGGCCGTAGCGCGCATCCTTGGACAAGCTCAGGATGAGCAGGTCTCGGCGTGAATTAGTTCACTTACGCAAAGTCTTGATGATCGCCGAGAAATCGTGCCCGGCATTACCCGCCGAAACAAACGCTTCGTACAATTCAGCCGCCCGCTTGCCCATCGGCACATCCGCGTGCGTTTCAGCCGCAGCCGCCATCGCCAGGCGCAGATCCTTCAACATCAGCGCAGACGTAAACCCGCCCTCGTAATCATTGTCCGCAGGCGTCTTCGGACCGACACCGGGGACCGGGCAATAGCTCGTCATCGACCAGCTCTGGCCCGACGATTTCGACGAGATGTCATAAAACGTCTGCAGGTCGAGCCCGAGGCGCTCAGCCATCGCAAACGCTTCGCTGGTGGCGACCATCGTCGCGCCGAGCAGCATGTTGTTGCAGATTTTCGCCGCTTGGCCCGCGCCATCGCCGCCGGCATGAATCACCGTCGCGCCCATCGCGGCCAGGATCGGCTGCGCGGCGGCAAACGCCGCATCGGTACCGCCCGCCATGAAGGTCAGCGTGCCGGCCTTGGCCGCCGCGATCCCGCCCGATACCGGCGCATCGACCATCGGATGGCCATGGGTTTCTGCCATCAGGGCCACATCGCGCGCGGTGGCAACATCGACGGTCGAACAATCGATGAACAGCACGCCCTTGGGCGCCCATTTCAGCACGTCGTTGTGATAGACGCTGCGCACGATCTTGCCATCTGGCAGCATCGTGACGATCGCATCGGCGCCATCGAGCGCGGCATTGATGCTGGTGTGCGTCCCACAGCCCGACAGCTTCGCGCGGCCGAGCGCCGCGGTATCGAGATCGAACGCCTCAACCTTGTAGCCATGGGCGACGAGATTGGCGGCCATTCCGCCACCCATGTTGCCCAGCCCGATAAAGGCGATGCGCTTGGCCATAATAAGCTCCTGTGTGCGGCCCGCTGCACGGGTCCTGTTGTTATCGTTCCATCCGCGGTCGCGGATTAGCGCCCCGTGAATACGCCGGGCCGTTTTTCGATGAATGCGGCCATGCCCTCTGCCTTATCTTCGGTCGCGGTCAAGACCTGAAACAGTCGGCGTTCAAACACCAGCCCCTGATCGAGCGTCGTTTCGAATGCGATATTGACCATTTCCTTGTTTGCGATCGCGGCCAGCGGCGGCATCGCGGCAATGGCAGTTGCAGTCTTCAACGCATCGGCGACCAGGTCGGCCAGCGGCACGACGCGCGCAACCAGGCCCGAACGCTCGGCTTCGTCCGCATTCATCATCCGCCCGGTAAGGCACATTTCCATCGCCTTGGCCTTGCCGATCGCGCGGGTCAGGCGCTGCGACCCACCCATGCCCGGCGCCACGCCCAGCTTGATTTCGGGCTGGCCGAACTTGGCATTTTCCGATGCGATGATGAAATCCGCCATCATCGCCAGCTCGCACCCGCCGCCCAGCGCAAAACCATTGACCGCGGCAATCCACGGCTTGCGCGTGGTCTTGACCAGGTGGCTGGTCCAGTTCGCAAAGAAATCCTGCGCAAAGAAATCCGCGGGCTGCTTCTCGGCCATTTCCTTGATATCGGCGCCGGCCGCAAAGGCCTTTTCGCCTGATCCGGTCAGCACCGCGCAACGCTGCCCGGCATCGGCCTCGAACGCAGCAAAGGCCGCGATCAGGTCAAACGACACTTGCGAATTGAGCGCGTTCAAAGCCTGCGGGCGGTTAAGCGTGATCAGCGTGACCGCGCCGCGCGTTTCGACCAGGATCGTTTCGTACGTCAAAGGGGTTTCCATTCTTCATCAGCGCCCAGCGGCGCAAAAATCGCATCGATCAGATCGTCGGTGACCGCCTCGGCCGTGGCCGGGTCCCACTTCGGCGCGTGGTCCTTGTCGATGATCACCGCGCGCACGCCTTCGGCAAAATCGGGCAGGACCAGCACGCGGCTGCCGATCCGGTATTCCATCGCCATGTTCGCGGCAAAGTCGGCGCAATCGAGGCTGTCGCGCAATTGGCGCAATGCGACTTTGCATGTCTGCGGGCTCTTGGTGTGGAGCGTCGCCAAAGTCGCACTGGCCCATTCGCCGCCGTCTGCCGCCAGCGCGGCCAAGATGTCCTCGAACCGATCGGACGCAAACAGCCGGTCGATATCGGCACTGTGCGCGGCAATTTTCGCTGGGGGTGGTGCGGTCGCTGCACGGTGCAGAATGACCGCCGCATCATCGGGATCGGCCAGCAGCGCCGCTTTCGCTTCGACCAGCGCTGCCGCCGGCACATAATGCGTGGCCAACCCGGCCCACAAACACTCCGCCCCATCGAGCCGCGCCCCGGTCAGCGCCAGATATTGCCCCAACCGTCCGGCCAGCCGTGACAGATACCAGCCGCCACCGACATCTGGAAACAACCCGATCCCGGTTTCGGGCATAGCCAGCCGCGTCGCCTCGGTCGCAATGCGGGTCGACGCCGGCCCCGTCAGGCCAACCCCGCCGCCCATCGTGATCCCGTCCATCACCGCAATCACCGGCTTGGGATACGTCAGGATCAGGTGATTGAGCTGATATTCTTCATAGAAAAACGCCCGCCCCGCCTTGCCCTGATCGTTCAGCGCCGAAGAGCGCAGAAACGCGATATCCCCACCAGCACAAAACCCGCGCCCTTGCGCATGGTCGATCATCACAGCCGTAACCGCCCGATTATCGCGCCACGCCAGCAGCGCCGCATTCATCGCCTGCACCATCGGCAAAGTCAGCGCATGCAACGCGCTCGGCCGATTGAGCGACAAATGCCCGGCCCTGCCGACAATGCGCGCCAGAACGACGTCATCCGCCTCGCTCATTTCAACAGATCCCGTCCGACGATCATCCGCATAACTTCATTGGTGCCTTCCAGAATGCGGTGCACGCGCAAATCGCGCCAGAACCGCTCGATCGGATAATCCTGCAAATAGCCATACCCGCCAAACATCTGCAACGCGCGGTCGACAATCGAGGACCCGCTATCGGTCGCCAGCTTCTTGGCCATAGCTGAAAACCGCGTCTTGTCCGGAGCATTGGCACTGACCTTGGCCGCCGCAAGATACAACAACGCCCGCGCCGCCTCGAGGTCCGTCGCCATGTCGGCCAATTGAAACTGCGTATTCTGAAACTCGGCAATCGCGCGCCCAAATTGACTGCGCGTCTTCACATACCCGACCGCTTCATCCAGGCACCGCTGCGCCCCGCCCAACGAACACGCCCCGATATTGATCCGACCGCCATCCAGCCCGGCCATCGCAAACCGAAACCCCTCGCCCTCTTCACCAACCCGGTTCGCCACCGGCACCCGCACATTGTCAAACATGACCTGCGCCGTCGGCGAAGCATTCCACCCCAGCTTCCGCTCAGGCGCACCAAACACCACCCCAGGCATATCGCGCTCGATCACGAGACAGGAAATACCCTTCGGCCCCGCCTCACCCGTACGAACCATCGTCACATAAATATCGTTGACCCCCGCCCCCGAAATAAACTGCTTCGCCCCCGAAACGATATAATCATCCCCATCCCGCCGTGCCGTCGTCCGCAAAGCCGCCGCATCCGACCCCGAACCCGGCTCGGTCAGGCAATAACTCGCCATCAGATCCATCGTAACCAGCCCAGGCAAATACCGCGCCTTGACCTCGGCACTGCCAAACTGATCAATCATCCACGACGCCATGTTGTGGATCGACAAAAACGCCGAAGTCGTCGGACACCCATACGACAACGCCTCGAATATCAACGCCGCCTCGAGCCGGCCCAAGCCGATCCCGCCGGATTCCTCGCTGACATAAATCGCCGCAAAGCCAAGCTCTGCGGCTGCCCGGATTGTCTCACGGGGGAATTCGTGGCGCTCGTCCCAGCCGGCTGCGTGGGGGACGATTGCGTCGGCGGCGAACCGGCTCGCCATTTCCTGGATCGCCAGTTGGTCTTCGGTCAGGCTGAACAATTGGGTCATGGGTTTTGCCTTTTAAGGGCCTCTGGCGGCCAAGGGCTAATGCCCTTGGATCCCGTTACTGTTGTGAACTGCGTGCCATCTCTGCGTTGCGTCCCGCCGCGCAGCGCCAGTTTACAGCCGCTTTGCGGCGGGATGCAAAGGCACGGGCGATGTACAGTTCAAGACGGTCAACGGATGCAAGGGCAATGGCCCTTGCCCGCCGGAGGCTAAACTTCGTCCTTATCAACCCATAGTCGGAATAACGAACGAATTGCCCATCTCCGCCGACCCATCCGGCCAGCGCTGCGTGATCGTCTTGACCTTCGTCCAGAACTTCACACCTTCCATGCCGTGCTGGTTGGTGTCGCCAAATGCCGACCGTTTCCACCCGCCAAAGCTGTGATAGGCGACCGGCACCGGGATCGGCACGTTGATGCCGACCATGCCGACATTGACCCGTTTCGCGAATTCACGCGCGGCGTGGCCGTTGCGGGTGAACAGCGCGACGCCGTTGCCGTACTGGTGCTTGCTCGGCAAGGCGACGGCTTCGTCGAAATCCTTGGCGCGCACGATCTGGAGCACGGGGCCGAAGATTTCGTTGTGATAGCTGTCCATCTTGTCGGTGACGTGATCGATCAGCGTGGGTCCGACGAAGAACCCGTCTTCGTGGCCTTGCAGCGAGAAATTGCGGCCATCGATGACGATTTCGGCGCCTTCTTCGGCTGAGCGATCGATCCAGCCCTCGATTTTCGCCTTGGCGGCGGCGGTGACGACCGGGCCGTAATGGGCATCGGTGTCGGTCGATACGCCAACGCGCAGCGCTTCGATCGCGGGGATCAGCTTGGCGCGCAGGCGTTCTGCGGTGTCATGGCCGACGGGGACGACCACCGGCAGCGCCATGCAGCGTTCGCCGGCCGAGCCGAAGGCGGCGCCGAGCAGGTCGTTGACGACCTGGTCGAGATCGGCATCGGGCATGACCACGCCGTGGTTCTTGGCGCCGCCCATGGCCTGCACGCGCTTGCCGTTGGCGGCGCCGCGTTCATAGACATAGTTGGCGATGTCGGACGATCCGACGAAGCTGATCGCGGCGATTGCGGGGTGATCGAGGATTGCGTCGACCATTTCCTTGTCGCCATGGACGACCTGAAAAATCCCTGCGGGCAGGCCTGCTTCGAGGAACAGTTCGGCCAGGCGCATCGGCACCGAGGGATCGCGTTCCGACGGCTTGCAGATGAAGGCATTGCCCGTGGCAACCGCGACCGCACCCATCCACAGCGGGATCATCGCGGGGAAATTGAACGGGGTGATGCCCGCCCCGATTCCGACCGGCTGACGCATCGAATAGACGTCGATCCCGGGACCGGCTCCTTCGGTGAATTCACCCTTCAGGACATGCGGCGCACCGCATGCGAATTCCACGACTTCGAGCCCGCGCTGGATGTCGCCGCGCGAATCGGCGATGACTTTGCCGTGTTCGCTCGAGAGCAGATGCGCGAGTTCGGCCATATGCGCTTCGACCAGTTCCTTGAACCGGAACAGCACGCGGGCGCGGCGCTGCGGGTTGGTCGCGGCCCAGGCGGGCTGCGCGGCCTGGGCAGCGGCGACTGCGCGTTCGAGGGTGACCGCTCCGCCCAGCACCACTTCGGCCTGAACTGCGCCGGTGTTGGGATCATAGACCGGGCTGCGGCGTGCCTGATCGAGACCGGCGGTACCGCCAGCGATGAAATGGTCGATGATGCGCATGGTCGCAGGATCCTCTTGTCTTGTCCGAAATTCGGTTCTTCCATCCGCACTGCACGCATGAAGCATTGCATGCAACACACGAAAATGCGATCCATACCTGCAATTATGCAGGCACCAGACTGGAACGACTATCAGGCCTTTCTCGCCGTCGCGCGCGGCGGGCAATTGTCGCGCGCTGCCGCCGCGATGGGCGTCGATGCAACGACGATCGGCCGCCGGTTGCGCCGGCTGGAGGCGCGACTGGGCGCGACGCTGTTCGAACTGACGCGCGAAGGCCAGGTCCTGACTGAAGCGGGCGAGGCGCTGCTGACCGAAGTCGACGCGATGGCGCAATCCGCCAGCCGCATAGCCGAACAATCGGGCGGCGAAGGCGCGCAAGGGTTGTTGCGGGTAAGCCTGACCGAAGGGTTCGCCAGCGCGATCGTGACCCCGGCACTCAAGAGCTTCATCGAGGTCCATCCCCGCCTGACCGTCGACCTGATCGCGTCATCGGGCCTGCTCAGCCCGTCGAAGCGCGAGGCCGACCTGGCGGTAACGCTGTCCCGCCCCCGCGCCGGGCCGGTGATCGCGGGAAAGCTCGCCGATTACGCGCTGCGGCTATACGCCACACGTGGCTATCTCGCGCAGAACGGCACGCCCGCAACGACCGCCGACCTGGCACGCGGCCACCGCCTGGTCGGCTATGTGCCCGACCTGCTCGACGACCCCGAACTGCGCTACCTGGCCGAATTCGAAACCGGCCTAAGCGCGGTGGTGCGATCGCCGTCGATCACCACGCAGGCGCGGTTGATCGCCGCAGGCTCGGGCATCGGCGTGCTGCCGTGCTTCATGGGCGACGCGGACAAATGGCTGGTGCCCGTGCTGCCCGATCGGCGGATCATCCGCAGTTTCTGGCTGGTAACGCACAAGGACACGCACAGCCTGGCCCGCGTGCGCGCGTTCAAGGACTGGCTAACCACCTTGATCGCGCGCGAACACCCGCGATTGATGCCGCTTTAAAGTTTGTTCACCGGCGCGTTGTCGCCCAGGTCTTCATACCAGGCTTCGACCACGCCGCTCAGCTTGATCGTCAGCGGATTGCCCTTGCGATCGAGCGACTTGCCGGCCTGAACGCGCACCCAGCCTTCGGATACGCAGTATTCCTCGACATTGTGGCGCACGACATCCTTGAACCGGATGCCGATGCCCCGGGCCAATTTGTCGCCATCGAAAAACGGACTGCGCGGCTGAATCGCCAGGCGATCGGGCGGCACATCCGCACTGGATGCGGCGGCGGATGCTGATTCTGGCGGTGTGGTGTCGAGGTCGGTCATATTCAACGCCAATTATCTTTCCGCCCCCACTTGTCAATCAATAGCCAAAACGATAGAGGCGCGCCCTGTCCAAACGACACGTCCAAAAGACATGTCGCACAGCGACGGGCGCGTAGCTCAGTGGTAGAGCACACCCTTCACACGGGTGGGGTCGCAAGTTCAATCCTTGCCGCGCCCACCATAAAACCCTCAGAAATATAGACATTTTTTGATCTCCAGATTTTGGAGCGGTTGTCTCGATGCAGAAAATAACGGGAACAAACGGCAGTTTTCGCATGGTCCCCGTACAAAGCCCGTACACGGCGCTCATCGTTTTTCTCCTTTTCCAAATAGCGTGAGATTGGTTTTTTGCTCGGCTTCACGCGGCCCGCGCAGCTGCGCTGCATGGACTTTTTCGGTTGTCTGCTCGGCATGGGTGTAGGTTCGCCGCATCAAGCTGGTATCCGCCCAACCGCCGAATTCTGCGGCTGCCTTCTCATCGATACCCTGCCGAACGTTCATTTCCTGGCCAAACCCACCCCTGTGGATCGGCGTGCAAAAGGCCTTTTGCACGCCGATTGACACGAAGCTGCTGCGCGGGGGCGCGCAAACGCATAGTCAACGCGCAGTTCAAGACGGTAACGGGATCAAAGGGCTCCCGGCCCTTTGCCGCCGGAGGCCCTTAACAAAATCCGATATTACTCCCGCCCGGCCGGCGTGAAGTGCAGATCCTGGTAATCCCAGCTAAAATCGACGAGCGGATTGACCGCTTTCATTGTCACGCGGTCGACATGGCCGTCGGCATCGAGGCCGAATGTCACGTAGGCGGGTTCGATCGCCTTGTCGTCGAAGCGGGTGACGAAGGTGTCGTATTGCCAGTGTTCCAGGCGGCCGGTCATGCGCGGGGTCGACGCGAAATCGATCGTCAATTTGCCGTTCGATTTGCCGACGACGATCTTGCCGTACCAGGGGTCGACGTAGCTGCCGGCGTAATGGTCGACGGGTAGCGACGGGCCGACTTTGGCGGGTTGTGCGGATGGTGCGGTCAGCATTTTTACGGCTGCGGCGATGCGGTCGCGTTTGTAGGCGGCGAATTTTTCGGGCCAGGTGTTGGCGGGCAGGCCAAGATAGTGGTCGAGCAGTTCGTAGGTCAGGCCGAGCAGGACTTCGCCGTCTTCGCTGTTGATTTCGACGGCAAAGCCGATGTTGCGGTCGGGGATCATGACCACCACGCTTTGAAAGCCGAGCACTGCGCCGCCGTGCGAGACGATTTTGGCGCCGTGATAGTCCTTTACGTCCCAGCCTGGCGCATAAGTTTCGAACATCGGCTCGGTCGGTTTCAGCGCGGCATTGCGGGGCGTGTTCGGCTGGATCACCACCGGGTTCCACATCGTGTCGTGCGCCGCTTCGCTGAACAGCCGGCCGCCGCCTGGCAGTGCGCCATGCGCGAGTTGCAAGGTCAGCCACTTGCCGAAATCGTTCGCGCTGATCGCCATGCCGCCGGCGGGTGCGGCGTTGCGGCCGAGTTCGTCGCGTTCGTCGAGTGGCGCCTGGGTCCCTGCGCCGCGGATCGGGCCATCGGTGCGCGCATGCGGAAATGCGCGATCGGCAGCGGCGTAGCGCGCCGGGCTGTCGGTGGTCGAGTGGAGCATACCCGCCGGGATCAGCACGTGGGTGCGGGTGTAATCTTCCCAGGTCTGGCCGGTTACCGCCTCGATCAACTGGCCGGCAACTGCGTAGAGGACGTTGTCATAGGCGTAGCCGCTGCGGAAACTCGTCGCGGGTTTGAGATAGCGCAGCCGGTGCACGGTTTCGGCGCGTGACAGATTGGTGCGCGGCACGAACATCAGGTCGCCTTCGCCCAGGCCCAGCCCGCTGCGATGGACGAGCAGATCGCGGATCGTCATTTCGCGCGTGACCCAGGGATCGTACATCTGGAAACCGGGCAGATGGTCGGTGACTTTGTCGTCCCAGCCGATTTTCCCTGCGTCGACCAGTGTGGCCAACGCGGCGACGGTGAAGGCTTTTCCGGTCGAGCCGGTCGGGAAAATCGTGTCGGCATCGACGGCTTCGTGCGAGCCCAGCTTGCGCACGCCATAGCCTTGCGCGAGCGTGGTCTTGCCCTGTTCGACGATGACCACCGACATGCCGGGAATGCCCGTCGCCGTGCGCAGCGCCTCGACCCGGGCATCGAAACCTGCGGGTGGTTCGGCCAGTGCAGGACTGGCCGCGAGCAGCGCAATGAGCGAGAAAAGGGTTTTCATGCGGGCTCCATCTGCAAATTCGGCCGTCGGATCAGGCGCCACACGCCCAGGGTGAGCAGTGGCAAAACGTAAAGCGCGAACAGGACGGCAGCCAGCACGCGGTAACCGTTGGCGATCAGCGCGACGAGCCCCACGCGTGCCGCCAGCAGCATGCACACTGCCAGGATCGCCAGCGCCATCCCGCCGCGCACGATCGGCCCGGGCATCGATCCGGTGCGGCGGTGCCAGACGCCGGCGATCCGCTGGTTGACTGCATGCACCGAGCCCGTGCCGCTTTCGAGCAGCGCGCCGAAGATCATGACCTGAAACACGATGTGGAACACCGGCATGTCGAGATGCCGCAGCATGTCATCGGAGGGCAGCACGGCATTGGCGATCGCCGGTAGGAATGCGGTCATGCACACGAAGAACGCGAACGCCGGCAGCATCGCCAGTGGCCCGGCGATCAGCCCGGCGAGTAGCGCATCGCGGTTGCTGGTCAGATGGCGTGTCACTGGCAGGATCACGACGGCGCCGATGATATTGTACCCGGCATAGGTCATTCCACCCAGGGCCCAGTGGCTGCCGACCAGCGGCGCAGCGGCAAAGGCAGCACCGATCCGGTCGCCGAAGTGGGTCACCGTAAACGTCGCGAACAGGATGTAGACGCCGTAAAGCAGGATCGAGACCCAGGCGAACAGGCGCTCGACCGCGACATTGCCGAACGCGGCGAACCCGGCGATCCCCGCCATCAGCGCCAGTGTCCCCACGATCGGCGGCAGGCCCAGGGTGGCGGCCCCGATCGCACCGGCCGCCGCGCCAAACACCGCGAGGATCAGCACCACGAACAGCGCATAGGCAATTTCGAACGCGATCCAGCCCCGGCCGAGCAGCGCCTTGAAAAACGCGCGATATTCCGCCGCGCCGGTCATGCGCGCAAACAGGAATGTGGCGGCGCACACCACGCTCCAGATCAAGGTCGCCAGGACCATCGCGGCCAGCCCGCCCCACGGTCCGGCGGGCAGGAAAAACTCCGCAATCTCTCGGCCAGTGGCATAGCCGCCGCCGATCACGACGGCCTTGAATGCGAGGCCGGGCAGTATGATGCGCTTGAACCAATGGGTTTTGAGCGCATCGGCGGTCATGCGATGCAGGCGTCCAGCAAGCGTTCGAGCGCGGGGCCACCGCGCAACGGGTCGGCGACGGGCAGGCCGAGTTCGCGTGCAGTTTCGGCGATGACATGGTCGGCATCAGCGGCGGTCATGCCGCCGGTGTTGAGGCTGACCCCGGCGCAGCGGATGCCGGGATTGGTCAGGCGCCCGAGCGCCACCGTCTGCGCGATCACCTCGGCGATCGTGGGCAGCGCAGTGTCGGGATGGCCCAGGATATGCGTGCGGCCCGGTTCATGACAGACGATGAACACATCGGGCTGGCTGCCGTGAAGCAGGCCCAGCGAGACGGGCGCATAAGCCGGATGGAACAGCGAGCCCTGCCCCTCGATCACGTCGAGATGATCGGGATCGGCGGCAGGGGTCAGCATTTCCGCCGCGCCCGACACGAAATCGGCGACCACCGCGTCGATCGGAATGCCGCTGCCCGCGATCATGATCCCGGTCTGGCCGGTCGCGCGAAACGTGGCGTCGACACCCCGGCCGCGCAGGGCTTTGGCCAGCGCGAGCGCTGTGTATTTCTTGCCGAGCGCGCAATCGGTGCCGACCGTCAGCAGCCGCCGCCCCGTGCGCCGGATGCCGCTGGCAACGACTATGTCGGCCGGCGGCGTGCGGATGTCGATCAACCGGCGGCCATGGCGTTCGGCCGCCACGCGCAGCGCGGGGATATCGCCCAGCCTGGCGTGCATGCCCGACACGATGTCGAGCCCGACCGCCAGCGCATCGAGCAAAGTCGGCATCCAGCTATCGGGGATCAACCCGCCCGGTGTCGCCACGCCGATGACCAGCGCGCGTGCGCTCTGGGCCCAGGCGTCCGCCGGGGACAGCCTGGCCAGCCCGGTCGAGACCGTGCCGCCGGGCAGCGACCATTCGCCGACGCAGCGATCGGGCGCCCAGTCGCGCAACCCGAACGCCGTCTTGGCATAGCCCGGGATTGTGGTCGCGCCCAGGAACAGCAGATAGGGGCCGGACAGATCCGACGCGGGTGATTGCGGCCGCGCGGGTGCGCGCTTGACGGACGATATCGACACTACAGCTCAGTACTTTACAGTGATCGACAAACCAACCGTCCGCGGACGGATCACGCCGGTTTCGATCGCGCCGTTGGGCTCAAGCGGCAGCCCGTTGGCGGTCAGCGATCCGATCGAAGTCTTGCCATCGGAATTGTTCAGGTTGCGCACGTAGGCTTCGAGCGTGAACCGCCTGAACTCGAGACCGGCGCGCAGATCGAGCACTTCGTACCCTTCGACCTGACGCTGGCGCCCGTTGGCCGCCTGATAAGCCGCGTCGTAATTGGCGGTCTGCCCCGATAGCGAACGCAGCGAGCCGCCGACGAACGCCCTGGTGTCATTGCCGATGCGCCAGTCGTAATCGAGATTGAAATTGACGCTGAATTCAGGCGTGAACGGCAATTTGTCGCCCGCCTTGCCCCCGACGAGCGCCGGCGCATCGGCCAGCAGGCGCGCATTGTCATAGGCGCCGTTGATCGACGCCACGAAGCCCGCGATCGGCCGCATCGTCGCGGTGAATTCCACGCCTTCGCTGCGTGCCTCGGCCCCATTGATATTGACGCCGAAGCCATTGACGTCGGCCAGCAACTGGACGTTTTTCCAGTCGATGCGATAAGCCGCCATGTCGAGCGCAAACACACGATCCGCGGTTTCGGCCTTGAACCCGACTTCGTAGTTGATCGTGGTATCGGGCGCGAAGCTGGTCGGCGTGTTCGCAGGGGCATCGGGCGCGATCACATTGGGGCCGCCGGGACGATAGCCCTTGGCCACCCGCGCGTAGATCGAAACGTGATCGGCGACCTTGTACTTGGGCGCAACCGAATAGGTAAAGACGTGGTCGGACGAGGTCAGGCTGTTGACCGGGACGTTGCCGGCCAAGACACCCGCCGCGGTCTGGTCCGCGCGTTGATTGTTATGGCTGTAGCGGCCGCCGAAATCGAGATCGAACCGCGAGCCCAGATGCAGCGTCGCATTGGCGAACCCGGCGTATTCCTCGTATTTCGAATTGATCGCGACTTGCGCCAGGACAAACGGATAGGGCACCGGCGTAGTCGTGCCCGGCACCACATCGCCATAAGCCTGCAGCAGCACGCCCTTTTCATTGGTGTAATAGCCGCCGACCAGCCATTCGAACACGTCGCTCTTGCCCGAGGCCAGGCGCACTTCCTGCGTATATCGGCGATCGTTGGTCTGCTGCGCCAGGTAGATTTCGTTGGCCGGCGCGCCGAGCGCCAGGCGCAACAGGCCGCTGAGATTGAATGTCGCATCAGTCGATGACGTCTGGTTCTGCGTCGAATAGCTCGACGACGAGGTCAATCTGGCAAAGCCGAAATCGTAATCGAGCGTGCCGTTGTACAGCCGGTAATTCACATTGGTGAACTGCGTCGAAAATGCCGACTGGGTCTCGTTGCCATACAGCGTCTGCAAGGTGGCGGGATTGCTGTCGACGGTCGAGGGCGCCTTTGCCCGAATATCCTGCAGGATCGCGGACAAGCGCACGGACAATTCGTTGACCGGCGTCCACAGCAGCGAGGCGCGGCCGCCATAGACCTGGTCGCTGTTGATGTTGTTTTCGGTGCGCGTGGTCAGCGGGTAGCCCAGCCCGTCGTTCGCCGTGATCCCGATGGAATCGATCCAGCCACCGTCCTTGCGGTAATAGCCCGAGGCGCGGAAGGCGAGCGTTTTGGCCAGCGGCAGGTTGAACATGGCATCGCCCGAATACGACGCGGCGCCGCCCCTGGTCCCTTCGACCGATCCGCGCGCTTCGGCCTCGATCTTCGTCGGATCGGGCGCATTGGTCACGAATTTCAGGACGCCGCCGAGCGAACTGGCGCCATACAGCGTGCCCTGTGGCCCGCGCAGCACTTCGATGCGCTTCATGTCGAACGTATCGAAATCGCCCGCGAGCACGCCGCCATTGACGAGCGCGCTCGACGAACCGAACGGGGTTTCATCGACATATGTCGCAACCGTGGAGGCGACGCCGCCGGTGTTCAGCCCGCGCAGGATCAGGCGACCCGCGCCCGGCGTGCTCTGGTCAAGCTGCAGCCCGGGGACCTGGTTCAGATAGTCCTGGAAATCGTTCGCCTGTAGCCGCTCGAGCGCTGCGCCCGACACGACGGTGATCGATTGTGGCACGTCGATCAGGACCTGCGAGCGTTTCTGCGCGGTGACCAGGATGTCGTCGCCCGATGCTTCGGCCAAAGTCCCTGTCGTTGTCCCTGTCGCTGTCGTTGTCGCAACCGATTGGGCAATGGCGGGCGTTGCCAGGAGCGAGGCAATGGCCGCAGAAATCAGGAATGCGCTGCGCTTGGTGGTCATTGGAGGTTCCCCATGAAATTGTCGCCAGCCCCCGCGCCAGCCCCGGATCGGCGCGCGCGACTGTTATGACGGCGGGTCTATCCTGACCCGGTCCGGCATTGGCTATGAATGGAAGCTAGTGTCCTAATCAGAGAACTGTCAACCCAATTCGGCTAATAAATCTCTTTTTGCTTCCAGCCGTGTCGTTACGCCGTCCAGCGCGCGCAAGGCCGCCGCCGCACCGCCCGCAAAGCCGGCGAGCACGAGAAAGAACAGCGCGTGATCGATCCGGCTCCACAAAATACCGACCACACCCGCGCTCAGGCTGCCGGTGAACGTGACCAGGAACCAGGCGGCAACCGTGGTTGCGCCAAGGCCCGGCGGGGCAAGCCGGGCGAACAGGCCCAGCCCGGTCGGCAGGATGAACAGCTCGCCAAATGTGAACAGCACGAAGAACAGGACAAGCCACAGCCAACTCGCGCGCGCGCTCGAGCCGCCCCAGGCGACAAACGCAAGCATGACATACGCGCCGGCCACGATCAGCGCGCCGAGCGCCATGCGCCGCGCGGCCGGCTGGTCGCCGGCCACGGCGGCGCGGCGCCGCCAGAATGCGAGCAGGGGCGGCGTCATCAGCATGACGAAAAGCGGATTGAGCGACTGAAACCAGGTCTTCGGGATAACCTGACCGGCAAACCCGCGATCGATGCCGCTGTCCGCCCACAGCGCCACGGTGTTGCCGACTTGCTCATACGCGGCGCGAAACAGCGTGACCGACAGGCCGATTGCCAGCATGACGAGCACCATCTGGCGATCGAAGCCGCGCGCTTTTTCGCGCTGTACTGCGGAATTGCGCGGTTTTTCGGGCGGCAGGTATGTCTGGCCCGACAGGTAGATCAGCAGCCCGCCGAGCATGCCAAAACCCGCAATCGCGAACCCGTAGTGCCAGCCGTAAACCTCGCCCACGGTGCCGCAGATCAGCGGCGCCAGGAAACCTCCGATGTTGATGCCGACGTAATAGACGTTGTACGCCCAGCCGCGGCGTGGATCGTCGGGCCGGTACAGATCGCCGACCTGGCTGGGCAGGCTGGGCAGGAACAGGCCATTGCCCAGCGCGATCGTGGCCAGTGCGACATAGAACAAGCCGTTGAACGCCATCATGAAATGGCCGAGCGCCATCGTCGTCGCGCCGATGATGATCGCGCGCTTTTTCCCGAGATAGCGGTCGGCGATCACTCCGCCGACGATCGGCGAAAAATAGGCGAACGAGGTATATGCGCCGTAGATAAACGACGATGCGCCCTGCCCCAGCAGCAGTTGCCGGGTCATGTAATAGACCAGCAGCGCGCGCATGCCGTAGTACGAAAACTGTTCCCACATATTGGTCAGGAACAGCACGGTCAGCCCGCGCGGCTGACCAAACCAGGTGCGTTCTTCGGCGTCAGCGATCACGCGATAACCGCCTCGCGCGAACCCCAGACGTCTTCGCCCGCCCAGATATCGCCATTGGCATATGTGACCGCAGGCGTGCAGTCCTGCGCAAGGAATGTCGGCCCGTCGAGGTCGACCAGACCGCACAATTGCGCCAGCACGAACGCCGGCGCCATCGCCAGGCTGGTGCCGACCATGCAGCCGACCATCACGCCAAGGCCCAGCTTGCGCGCCTCGGCCGCCATCGCGAGGCCCTCGGTCAGGCCGCCACATTTATCCAGCTTGATATTGACGACATCGAACCGGCAGACCGCGCTGGGAATGTCGGCCAGGGTCAGCAAGCTTTCATCGCCGGCGATCCTGATCGGAGATTTGAAGCCATCGAGATCGGCCTCCCGCCCGCGCGGCAGCGGCTGTTCGAGCAGGGACACGTCGTGCGCTTTCAACGCTGCCGCCAAATGCGCGAGGTCGGCGATCGCAAATCCCTGGTTGCCATCGACCCCGAGCCACACATCGGGCCGCGCAGTGCGCACGGCAGCGACACGCGCCAGGTCGAGCGCGACATCGCCGGTCAGCTTCATCTTGATCGCGCGCGCCTGCGCATAATGGCGCGCTTTTGCCGCCATGGCCGCCGGCGTATCGGCGCCGAGCGTAAACGTCGTGCGCACCGGCCGCGGCCTCGGCAGGCCCGCAAGCTGCCATACCGGAACGCCCGCGCGCTGCGCCTCCAGTTCCCACAGCGCGCAATCGACCGCATTGCGCCCGCCGCCTGCGGGCATCACCTCCAGCAGCTCTGCGCGGGTGATCCCCGCCTCGATCGCAGACCGCGCGGTCTCGATCGCGGCCAGCATATGCGCGACATCATCGGCCAGGTAATAGGCGCCGCCGCCTTCGCCGCGTCCGGTATAAGCCCCGTCGCGCAAAGTGACCGACACCACGTCCCACGTTTCGAACACATAGCCCGAGATGCGGAACGGCTCTGCCAGCCGCAGCGTCTGCGTGGACAGTTCCAGCTTGAGCGTGCCCATCAGAACTGAACCGTCATGCCGACCAGGTGGAAGGCGATCGCGAAATACAGCACCAGCAGCGACGCCAGCACGACCAGCAACGACCAGATCTTGCGGACCCAATTGCGGCCATCGCGCCAGGTCAGCAGCAAGTTCCAGCCCGCAATCACCGGCATCCCGAAGAACAGGATAACGCCTGCGATCTGCAACGCCCAGAACACCGGATCGAGCCCACCGGCCAGCGCATCGGGTGACCCCATCCCGCTGATGACCGTCACCGTCCAGCCGATCAGCAGCGCGAAGCTCAGCCCCGCGACGATCCGCGTCGCGCGGCTGGCGCGCAAGGCCTGGCCGGTCAGCGGATGCGGCGCTTTATAGGTGCGCCGGGCGAACGCGGCGATCGGCCACTGCAGGAATGTGATCAGCAGGATCGCGAGGCTGGCATACAAGGCGGGCAACAGCCACTGGCTCGACCAGGCCAGCGGCACGCGGTCGAACACTTCGAACGGCGATGCGAAATCATACGACCAGCGCACGACTTTGCCATCGACGACCTGGCCCGCAAGCCGGTCATGCCCCATCGTATCGCGCCACACGAACGGCGCGATTTCCACCCATTCGCGCGGTCGTCCGCCACCGTTGACCAGGCTGGGCACGACCAGCTCGCCCTTCGGCCCGACCGAAATCTGCGTCTGCCCGGTCATCCAGTAGACCGCACTGAGGAACGACGAATCCGCGCGGCGGCTGGCGATCCAGTTGCCGGCCATCATCCGCGCATGGTCCGCTGAAGTCTTCGCATCGACCCGGCCATCTGCCGGCGCGATATCGGGATAATAGCGGTCGGCGAAATCGCGGAACAGCCCGGTGCGCAGGCCCTGCACCGCGCCGGCCTTGCCCGGGCTGTTAAACGAGAGGAACAGGCCGACGCCTTCCTTCATGAACATGTGCAGCGAAGTATGGAACGCCTCGATATCGCCGAGATGGCCGATCACTTCGCGCCCGTTGATATTCGTTTCGAAAAAGCCGAGTTCCATCCGGCTGAGCGGCGGGATCAGCGAGCGCGGATTGACTTTGTCGAGCGGGCTGTCGTGCATCATGTCGGCGGTCTGCGCCGACAGGATACGCTGCCCGTCCAGGTCGCCGTGCTGCAGGTGCGCAAGCATGAACCGCGCCATGTCGATGCCGCTGATCGAGCCCGATCCGGCTGGCCAGGGGGTTATGTATTCAAAGCCTTTTGCAGTGCCCGGCGTGGGATATCCAGTCGCCATGTTCGGCGCGAGGTTGGCGGGCAAAGGCTGCCGAAACGACGCATCGTGCATCGCCAGCGGGCCAAAGATGTGGTGGTCGAGATAGTCGTTGAACTCTTCGCCCGAGGCGCGCTGCACGATGTAGGCGGCGAGCGTCGTCGCCCAGTTCGAATAAGCCGGCGTGGTCCCCGGCGCGAAAATGCGCCGCGGGGTCCAACGCTTCAGGTACGCATCGAGCGGGAGGTACAATTTGGGATCGTACGTGACGATGCCCTTGCCCGCTTCCTCGAAACCGGCGGTGTGCGTCATGATCTGGCGCAGCGTGACCGGCTGGCCATCGCGCGCCGGAATCTTGAAATCGAGATACGTGTTCACATCGGCGTCGAGGTCGAGCTTGTGCTGGTCGACCAGTTGCATAACTGCGGTCCAGGTGAACAGTTTCGACACCGATCCGATGCGGAACAGCGTGTGCTGCGGATCGACCGGCGTGCGTTTGGCGACATCGGCATAGCCAAACCCGCGCGCGGTCAGGATCTTGCCATCCTTGACCACGGTGACCACGGCGCCGGGAATGTCGCCGGTGCGCAGCGCATACGGCAGGTAGCCATCGAGCCAGGTATCCAAATCGGCCTTGGTCAACTCGTGCACGCCCGGCAGCGACGGCTCGATTTTGGGAGCGACGGGCGCCCTGGCAGGTCCGGCGACCGGCACCAGGCTCGTTTGCGCCACCGCGCCGCCTGCGATCAGCAGGCAGGCAGCCGCAAAAGTGGCTTTCAAGGACTTCATATCCGTGTCTCCGTGCAAACGCGCTCACCCGAGGGCAGAAGGGATGGGGTTGCCCCGGGATCGCCGAGTCAATATAGTCACCCAAACCGCCCAATTAGGATCATGTTATCCTAATCAGAGATTTCGTCAACCTGGAGACGATCGCCGATGCCTGCTGATTCTCCCCCGACGCTCGGCGCGCTGTTGCGCAACATGCGCGCGCGCCAGGGCCTGACTTTGAAAGAGATGAGCGCAAAAAGCGGCATTCCCGTCTCGACCCTGTCGAAAGTCGAACACGACCGCCTCACGCTCACATACGACAAGCTCTATCAACTCGCCCAGCGGCTCGGCCTGCGCATGTCGGAACTGTTTGCAGAGCCCGGCGAAGACGCGCCGCCGGTCGTCACCGCACGCCGCAGCCTCGGCACGCTCGACAATGCAGTCCGCGTGGAAACGCCCAATTACGATTATTATTACCTCTGCACCGAATTGCGGCGCAAACGCATGATCCCGGTCATCACCAAAATTCGCGCCAAAAGCGCCGACCAGTTCGGCGATTTGGTGAAGCATGCCGGCGAGGAATATATCTACGTCCTGAAAGGCCGGATCGTCGTCAATTCAGAATTCTACGACCCCGTGATCCTGGAAGAAGGCCAGTCGATCTACATCGATTCAAGCATGGGCCACGCCTATGTCGCCGCCGACGGCTGCGACGAGGCGCAAGTGCTTGGCGTGATGTCGAGCGCGGACGAGGAACTGATGGGCACGCTGCTCGAAATGCACGGAGCCGTCCCGAAAAGCCCGAAGTCGGCCAGCAAGCGCTCAGCCACCGTGAAAGCGTGACGTTTCCGGATTTCGCGATGATCGGAGGGCCTCCGGCGGCCTAGAGCCATTGCCCTAGCTAGTTTGATCGGTTTGGAAAAGGCAAGTTGCGCTAGTGGTCAAAAACCAACGCTTGGTACCCGGCTCGACACCTCCCGGAACGGCGAGAAGTGGAGGTTTGCAGTCATCCAGCGGAGGTGCGTTTCCAATAAGAATAATCGGCTGCCTGTTGAACGCGCATCCAAATTTCCTCCGGCATACCAGATCGCCACACGCCGCCGAGCGCCCGTGCCATTCGGCGGTCCCGTCGAGCTTCGGTTTCTACAAAACCGATAAATCTTGTTCCATGAGCAGATAATACATCTTCTAACGGCCCGGCCGCCATCAAACCGACGACAGATTGTGCTTCAGTTTTGTTGCATGAATGGTATTCCGGCTCGGGATAATAGTCTACGATGACTTTTATAGCTTCCCAAGCTCCCGCTGGATTTTCTCGGGCAATCTCAACCAACTCCCAACCGTCGACATAGACTTGCTCGGAGGCGTTATCTGGTCCCAGCCGCGCGTAAGCCATCCAATCGGCCGCGAGTTTTTCGTTGCCCTGTTCCATAGCACACACTCGCAGATTTGCGGACCGTCCGCTAATGGCGTGAGAAGTCATTACGGGTTTGAGGCTCAAAATATGGCCGGGAATGGCGGAAAGTGGCGGAATCCGGAAAGACCGCTTGAAGCCTTTGGAGGAGGATAGCTACCATTGGTCGAGCCCGGACGGATGTGGCAGGTGTCGACCAAATATTGCCGTTCACAGCAAGCACGTGAATGGCCGCGCCTGCGGAAACATGCCGTTCCGTTTCCTCCAAGCGGCGCGGCAGCAGTGCGCCCCAGTTTTAGTCTTGGACGGACCAACTCGAAACCCTGAAACTGTCATTTCAACAGCCCGCTGAGTTCTTATGGATGAGCCGTCACTGGCCGCCACTGCCAGCAGGCTATGCCCACCCGTCGAGCCATCCGCCCTTTGTCAGCAAGTCTATGCTGTCATCGAGACGGCGCTCCGCTGCAAGCGCCAGTTCCTCTGGATCGTCGCCTACAAGGGCGCGCATCTGCGCCGGCACGAACACAAGTTCGATAAATTTGTTCGCGACAAGCAACGCACGCGCTGCGTTTTCTGACCCCGCCGCGTTGCCGACAATCGACGCCGCGACATGCTGGATGGCGCGCTCCCGTCCGATCTGGTCTGCCATCCGTGCCAGTTCCGGCATGCGATGCGCGGTCGCAAGCAGGGCCCGCATCAACGCGACAACGTCCGGTTGAAGGGAATGAACAAGAATACTGCGGCCCACCGCCTGAAGTCTGGCGTGCAATGGCAGGTCGAGCGGAAGATCGGCCGCCGGCGCCAAGGTGCGTTCGACATTGTCGTGCACGACGGCAGCGAACAGCTCCTCCTTGTTTGCATAGCGCGCGTAGAGGCTGGCTTTTCCCGCACCGGCCTGGATCACGACCTGCTCACAGCTCGTTGCGTCAAAGCCCAACTGCCGAAACAGCCGTGCCGCGGCATCGAGAATGCGGCGATCGACATCACCTGCATCCTTTGCGGCCGGCCGGCCGCCTCTGCCATGCCGCACGGTCGCATTGCTGATTATTGCTTGCATCGCCGGAACCTATAGCTCAATGGCCGGTTAATCAATCTGAACGGTACCGTTCAGTTTCGTATTGGAAGAATGTTGATGGTCAATCGGGATGCAACCGGTGCGGTCGTGGTTCTGGCGGGCGCGACTGGCGATTTGGGACAACGCGTCGCGCGCGCGCTCGGCCGGCGTGGTGCGCTGGTCCGTGCGCTCATACGGGCAAGAACTCCTGAAGAGGTGCGATCTGAGTTGCGCGCTACCGGGGCAACGTTGGTCGATACTGACTTCAGCGATCCGGCAGCACTGCAGCGCGTTTGCGCGCGCGCTGTCTGCGTCATATCCACACTCAACGGGCTCGAGCCCACCATTGTCGGAGTGCAAGGCGCATTGCTCGAGGCAGCGGTCGTGGCGGGCGTGCCGCGCTTCATGCCATCCGACTTCTCACTCGATTTCACCAAAACGCGGCCGGGTGACAATCGCAATATGGACTTGCGCCGCGCCTTTCAGGCCCAAGTCGATGCCGCGCCGATCCGCGCGACCTCGGTACTCAACGGCGCATTCGCCGATTTGCTGACCGGCGAGGCGCCGATCGTCCTGCACAAGCTGCGCCGGATTCTTTACTGGGGCGATGCCGATCAGCCTCTGGATTTCACGACCAAAGACGACGTAGCCGATTATGCAGCCGACGTCGCGCTCGACGCGGGCGCGCCGCGCTTTTCGCGGATCGCAGGAGACGTGGTCAGCGCGCGCGATCTGGGCGCGGTGATGGAGCGACTGAGCGGGCACCGGTACAAGTTGCTGCGGGCGGGAGGAATTGGACGGCTCGATTGGGTCATCAGGATTGCCCACGCCCTCTCGCCTAAAACCGACGCGCCGTTCCCGGTTTGGCAGGGGATGCAATACATGCGCGACATGTCGAGCGGCCGCGGCAAGCTCTTTCCGCTCGACAACGCACGCTACGGCAAGACCGACTGGGCGCGCGCCGAAGCGGTGCTCGCGCCGACGATCCAATCCCCGCGATGAGGAACAAGACCATGACGAACGTTATCCATCCGTTCCGCCTTGCCGTGCCGCAGTCCGACCTCGACGATCTGTCACGGCGACTGATGGAGACCCGCTGGCCCGATCGGGAGACGGTATCCGACACCAGCCAGGGCCCACCACTTGCAAAGATCCGGGCGCTCGCCGACTATTGGCGTGAGCATTATGATTGGCGGCGGTGCGAGAGGCTGCTCAACGATTTCGGTCAGTTTCGCACCGAGATCGATGGGCTTGGCATCCACTTCCTCCATATCCGCTCGCCCGAGCCCGATGCGCTGCCGATGATCATGACGCATGGCTGGCCCGGCTCGGTGCTCGAGTTCCGCGACGTGATCGGCCCGCTTACCGACCCGGTCGCGTATGGCGGGAAAGCTGCGGACGCGTTTCATCTCGTCATCCCCACGCTTCCGGGCTTCGGATTTTCGGACAAGCCGACCGAACCGGGCTGGAACATGGCGCGCACCGCGGACGCGTGGATCGTGCTCATGGCCAGACTTGGCTATGATCGGTGGGTCGCGCAGGGCGGCGACTGGGGCGCGGCCGTAACGACGGCGCTTGGCTACAAGGCGCCAGAAGGTCTGGCCGGTATTCACCTCAATATGGTGATGTTCCAGCCGACCGATTCGGAAGTAGCCGCTGCGACGCCTGACGAAAAGGCGATGCTCGCGTCGGCGCAGCGCTACGATCAGTATTACTCGGGATATTTCAAGCTGCAGGGCACGCGCCCCCAGTCGGTTGGCTTTTCGCTTGCGGACTCGCCCATCGGACTCGCCGCCTGGATCTATGCGCTGTTCCAGGACGTTTCGGACAGCGGGGGAAATCCCGAAGCCATTTTCAGCTTCGATGCGCTGCTCGACGATATTATGCTGTACTGGCTGCCAAACACGGGCGCGAGTTCGGCGCGGCTTTACTGGGAGGCCATGCGTGAGATGATGTCGGGTGGTTTGCCGCACACGGCGATGCGAACCCCAGCCGGGATCAGCATGTTTCCAGGCGAGCAGATGCGCCTATCGCGGCGCTGGGCACAAAGCCGGTTCGATACATTGCTGCACTTTAACGAACCGGAGCGCGGCGGACATTTCGCGGCGCTGGAGCAACCGGGCCTGTTCGTGGAGGAACTCCGTTCGACCTTTCGGAGTCTGCGCGACGTTTAAGGCGCCCCGCGCCGCGGCATGCTCTAAGGAGGGCGGCCTGAATGGTCTCCTCCCTAAAGCCGCCAGTCGGCTCACGGCCAGGCTTGCTCGTCTGATGCCGTTGCGCGGCCGATATCGCGAGCGTCGGCTTGCGTCGGGGGCTGACGTTCGGCCCCTGCTGCAGGAACGGCAGGTAAGTCCCAGTTCGCCCCCTTCAGGGAAATTGGCAGCAGTCGACCAAACCTGGTCGTTCAGATCAGTTACCGTGAACGTCGGCTCCAGACGGAACCTGCCGATAGGACATTGCGAAGCGAACCGGCAGCAATGCGCCAATCTCGGCCGTTCAGCCTGTTCTTGCGCGAGCCCGAAACTGGCCGTTCGTTCGTCTGGCCCTGAGCGGCAGCGAGAACGACTGACTTTGGGGACTTTGCGAACATCCCGGGGCGGCGGGTTCACTCCTTTCGCTGTGCCCAAACAACCTGTTCCTGCTCAATCCGGTCGGGACCAATGACGCAGTTTCGGCTTAACACCCTCGAGCCAAAGCAGGCCGTTATATCGGACACGCGTATCCGGCCTTCGCCTGGTTTCGTCTTCGACCGCCATGCGCTCGTCGATTACCGTCCAGACCGGCGGCAAACCGTGCGCCTCGTCAGTAACATCAAGGCCTCCCTTCTGATCAAGGCGGCGCTGTGCCCGGAAAGTTCGTTCGTCACGATGACCGGCACGTCATGCGCGTCGCGATAGATGCCGAGATTTGCCGGATCCCTCCGTGCGATCTGGCAAACCAGCTCATCGAAGGTCTCTCGCTGCCCAGCCTCGCCGGCGATGATCTTGGTGAAGTCGATCATTTCAGGACCTCCCCAAGCTTCTCGAGTTGCTCTTTGAATCTCCGAGGTTGTTCCGCTCGAAGGCGTTCAAGGTTCTGAAGCTTCCATTGTGCCGCTGGCAGTCTTGCGACATCACTCGGTAGTTCAGGATGGACCAGTCTGGCTCGAGAGCAAAGAAGGAGCGCAGGAACGCGGATGGCCCAGCTTTCCGAACACGCACCTGGATGTCGACCAAGAGCCGGTCTCGGGCTTCGCGCAGCGCTTCGAGAGGAACCGGTTCAACTGTCATCCCGGTGAACTCGCCGGAATATTGAGGAGCCAAGTCGAGCATATGCGGCGCCAGGAGCTCATTTGGCGGACGGTTATGGCTGATCAGGTAGATCAGGAAGGCCGAGAAGATGTCGTCGGTTATACCTTCGTTAGCATAGAGATGGAGGATGTCGTACAGGTCGCGAGGGTGCTGGCGGTCCAATGCAGCCGCGATCTTCCCCGCATAGAGGTCGGGCAGGGCGACCACCTTCATTTCGGCATATCCGAACCGACCTTCGACCGAAGGGCTTACGGAGCGCAGCTCCGGCTCGAACACCGTGCCTCGAAGAACCGGGCTGACTTCGATCTTGATCTGGGCGTTGGCGGACCGCACAATGAGCTTTGCGCCGTCGCCGGAATTTTGTTCGGCGACCTTTGCGCTCAGGCGTTTACGAAGGCTTGTGGCGATGGGCGAAAAGGCTTCGCGGATCGCGGCAAGGGACTCATCTCGATCCGCGATTGGCAGATAGACCAGGTTGATATCGACGGAGAGCCGAGGCAGATCGCGGACGAACAGATTGATCGCAGTGCCGCCCTTCAGCGCAAACGCCTCTTCATGTGCGATTTCAGGGATGGCCCGGACGAGCAGTTCTGCCTGTCGGGTGTAGAGTTCGGTCGACATTAGCTGGCTCTGGTTGTTCTCTTTGGCCGCTTGGTTCTCGGCACGGTGATTTGAAATTCGGGGTCATATTCGCCGCCAGGCACGATCTGGCGCTTGCCCGAGCCAAGGTCGAAATCCTCGGCTCGCAGCTTTCGTGACCAGGCATGGCGGTGCTGACTCGCGAAATACAGAAAGAGCCGCTTTGCCTTCACGCTTTTGCAGGCGGCAAGGAGCGGCGCCATCAGCCGAGGTCGCAAGGTGGTGAGGCCCTCAAACAGTTCAGCCCCATGCTCGAAGCTGAAAGTCCGCGGAACCTCTTCGAGCACTTCGAGGATGGCGCGCTCGAGGCTGGAGACGCGGATCTGCTGCTTGCGGACCAGACCGGCCTCTCTGTGGAGGACGGCTGATCCCAGGGTGGAGGTCACCAGGTCAATCGTTCTGGTTTCGATACCCAGATCCGGATCGGCATCGTCGAAGAGTTTGCGTGACTTGAGCTCGATATCGGCATCCAGCTCGAGCCGGCGAAGATAAGAGCGAGCAGCGGCCGCGTCGCTGTAGAGCCACACACGCCTGCGGCCCATGGATGCATATTGCCAATAGCCGGCGAGTTCGAGCGCGGTCATCCCTCCAACATGCGCGGGCACGCGCAGGAGCGCTTGCAAGGAGAGCGTGGCGATCTCCCAGCGGATCGTTCCGGCTCCATCTTGCACGGGGCGCCGATAGAGGCGCGTGCCCACCCGTTCCAGCCAGCCTCGTTCGACATAGTCGCGCACGGAGGATGCGGAGAGCCCTATCGAGGTCAGCCAGGCGGTATCAGCCACGTAAAGCTCAGGGAGCTCATGGACTAAACGGTTTAATAGAGATGCTCTTTTTGCGCGCATGACGCATTGTATATGGCATTAGTAAACCCAATAATAGGCCTAGTTTAAGTTTTGATGCTTTTAGGGGTCATGAGCGCAGGAAGAGTCGCTATCTTAAACCCAGGTAAGAGCGACGCACCATTTCATGCATCAGGCAGGGCCATAGCGAAATCGGGTTGGGGCGTTAACGGTCATCCGCGCTAGCCGGTCCCGCAACAGCAGCTATTGCCGCTTCATTCCCCAACAGCGGACGGTCAGCATACGGCCCAGTTGCGGTCGGAAGTCGTGTCGAGCGAACCGACCGCCAAGTGTCGGGTTTTGGCGATGAACCTGCCGCTGTAGTCGTCGGGTCTGAACGACCGAAATGTCCCACTTCTTGCTATTTGCGACGCGCTGCCTACACCTGAATGATTGGCAGGTTTCAACTAGCGCAAGTTAGCATGGGAGGTCAGCTCTTGGGGCGTGAGCAGCCATTGTGTATCTCGCGCCTGCCTTACGCTCGGGAACGGCGGAAAGTGTTGGGAAGCGGTCGTTGCAAGCAACGCCAGCCAGTAGACTGACGCTCTCTGCCACGGTAACCAAACGATATGGATCAGGAACAGCGTTGGCTGAAAGAGCACAGTCGTAACCGTCGCATTCGCGCGGCGGGAGAGCGGCAGCGTCGATTAACGGGAGTGGCAGTAGCCACTTTTATCAGTAACCGCTGCGCCGACCCCACGCCTCTGGTGGCTCCGGGTTGATAGGGTATTTGGCGCGACTGCCGTCATCTGATTTCGATGTTACGAGACCCGGCGAGCGTTACGTGCAGCATTTCGACGACCTC